>Ga0302324_100000474_pt1 | contig 107895 bp, 92 predicted proteins | sample Palsa_T0_1_FD_201949 | JGI IMG/M metagenome (GOLD analysis project Ga0302324, IMG submission 201949) | Peat permafrost microbial communities from Stordalen Mire near Abisko, Sweden - Palsa_T0_1 | ecosystem: Environmental > Terrestrial > Soil > Palsa > Peat permafrost | place: Sweden: Abisko... | reverse complement strand
GCATTTCAAGGTCAAGATGGTTGGTGGGCTCATCGAGCAGCAGCAGATTGGGCCGCAGGTAGGTCACCAATGCGAGCACTAGGCGCGCCTTCTCGCCTCCGGAGAACGGGCCAACCGGCTCGAACACCCGGTCACCGCGAAAGCCAAAGCCGGCGAGAAAGTCGCGCAGCTCCTGTTCGGTGGCGCGTGCGGCGAGCGCGGCGCCCACGCGCCGCAGATTCTGCAGCGCTGATTCCTTTGGCGCGAGTTGCTCCAGCTGATGCTGCGCGAAGTAGCCAATGCGCAGGTCGCGGGCTTCGGTGCGGGTGCCGCACAGCGCGGCGAGCTCCCCGGCCAGGAGCTTCATATAGGTCGACTTGCCAGCACCATTGCGCCCGAGGAGCGCGATGCGATCTCCCGGTGAGAGCGTCAGTTTGACATGCTCGAGGACTACTCTTGCGCCATAACCTGCGGACTGATCCTCGAGCGTCAGCAGCGGGCGCGGCAGCTTCAGCGGCTGGGCGAACGAGAATTCGAACGGCGAATCCACGTGTGCCGGCGCGATGCGCTGCATGCGCTCGAGCGCCTTCAGGCGGCTTTGTGCCTGGCGCGCCTTACTCGCCTTCGCACGGAAGCGTTCGACAAAGGACTCCATGTGCTTGATCTCGCGCTGCTGCCGCGAAAATAGCGCGGCTTGCTCGGCAAGTTCCGCCGCACGCTGCTCTTCGAAGGCGGAGTAGTTGCCGCGATACGCGTGCGCCATGCCGTGCTCGAGATTGACGACGCGATTGGCCACCCGATCGAGAAACTCGCGGTCATGCGCGATCAGGAGCAGCGTGCCGGGATAATCGCGCAGCCAGGTTTCCAGCCACAAGATGGCGTCGAGGTCCAGGTGGTTCGTCGGCTCATCGAGCAACAGCAGATCCGAGCGGCACATGAGCGCCTGGGCCACATTGAGCCGTACGCGCCAGCCGCCGGAAAATTCCCGTACCGTGCGCGTTTCATCATCCGATGCGAAGCCGAGGCCATGCATGAGGCGCCCGGCGCGGCTGCGCGCATCGTAGCCTCCGGCTGCCGTGTAGCGCGCGTAGAGCTCTCCCAGGCGGATGCCCGCATCGCCGCTGTGTGCGTCGGCGGTTGTGCTTTCGATGGCACGCTCAATGGCGCGAAGCTCCGGATCGCCATCGATGACGAATTCAAGCGCTGCGCGTTCGCTTGCGACGAGTTCCTGCGAGACGTGCGCAATGGCCAGCTGTGCAGGCATCTCGAAGGTTCCCGCATCCGGTTGCAGTTCGCCCTGCACCAGGCAGAGCAGACTCGATTTGCCGCTGCCGTTCTCACCGGTGATCGCCACCTTCTCGCCGCGAAACAGGCTGAAAGTGGCGCCCGAGAAGAGTAGCCGCGGACCGCGGCGTATTGCGACGTCGTTGAAATTGAGCATGCGCGCGAGTCTAGAAGTTGTTCGCCAGAGCGCCGACGCCCGTTGTCACGGCCATCGCGAACGCGCCCCAGAACGTGACGCGCACGGCACCCACGGTGGCACGGGCGCCGCCGGCGCGCGCCGCGAGTGCGCCCAGGAACGCGAGGAACACGAGCGACACGCCGGCGACCCAGGCAATGAGCTGCGGTTGCGGAGCCCACAGCGTAATGATCAGCGGGAAGGCGGCGCCAATGGCGAAGCTGGCCGCAGATGCGAGCGCGGCCTGCAGCGGACGCGCACGGCTCATTTGCGAGATGCCCAATTCGTCGCGCACGTGAGCGCCGAGCGCGTCGTGTGCCATGAGCTGATTGGCAACTTCACCGGCGAGGGTGGGATCAAGACCGCGACCGACGTAGATCGCCGTCAGTTCCTTGCGCTCACCAGCGTCGTCGGTCTTCAGTTCCTTGCGTTCGCGCTCGATGTCCGCCTGCTCCGTGTCGGCCTGTGAGTGCACGGAGACATACTCGCCGGCAGCCATCGACATCGCGCCGGCGGCAAGGCCTGAGACTCCCGCAATCAATACGTAGTTGCGCGTGGCATGTGCCGCCGCCACGCCCAGGATGAGACTGGCCGTGGAGACGACTCCATCATTCGCGCCCAACACCGCGGCGCGCAACCATCCAAGGCGCGCAGTGCGGTGTCTTTCTCGATGGCGGACATACATATTCTCAAGGCATCCTGGCTGCCTACCTGCGAGGCGGGCATCGAGTATTGGCGGGGATGGCCCGCGTCGCCATGCCTGCCAAAGGCATGAGCCCGGAGGGGTCTGGATGAGCTGCGCGCTTGGTGCAGCGGCCGAGCACTGCGCTCGCCTGCCCGGCAGGCTTCGGCAACGCGCGCCGAACCTTTAGTGGATGGTCACCGACGGGTCCATCAAGCGCAGCGCCCCGCTTGCCGTCGTCTTACCGGTGCGATCGACGTCTTCCTTCGTATAGCTGCGGCCCGCAGAAGCCGAACATTCATCTGGTGCAAGTTTGATCCGCGTGGCCGTGTCGCGCATGCAGGTGGTGGGCGAAGAGGCGTGCGCGGGTTGGGGGGCGGGCTTCGCATCATCCGCGCTCGCAACTGCCGTACACAGCAGCGCTCCCAGCATGACCAGGGCCAGCGTCGATGACTTCAACATAGCGCACCTCCTTGACACCGATGATTCTAGCCCTTTGCAGAGCAGCATGGGAGGCATTTTACCCCATGGGAATCATGAGCTTACGCAACTCCGCGGCCTGCCGCTGTCCGGCTCTCGTTCCCAGAGCGTCGACTTAGCGTTTCTTCTCCAAATTTCGCAGCAGGTCCGCATCGCGCTTGTCCTGGCCGCCGCTCTTGGCATGCTTGAGAGCCGCCTTTTCGGCCGGGCTTAATTTATCGGTTGCCTGGTCAGCTTCCCCTTTGATGGTTTCGCCCGCCTTCTCCTTGTCCTCGACAAATTTGCGCGTTTCCTTGTTGTAGCGTCGCGCGGCCTCGTAGTCGCCTTCGCCCTGGACTTTGTTCGCCATGATGATTTCCTCAGGTTGTATGCCAATTGCTAAAGCTAGCAAGGAATATTCCGGATGCTTGCTGCAGAGGAAGTTTACCGCAGCCCGAAGACGCCGACGCTATTGACCGCTCCCAGGAACACCTGGCCGTCCGCGATGGTCACCGCGATGAATTTGTTACCTGCCGCGAAGCTGTCGCGCCCGTTGGCCGCCTGATTGCTGTTGTAAAGCTCACGCGCGAGGTTTGTGGCGTCATAGGCGTGCAGCACTGCCGGATTGGTGTTTTCAGCGGCCCAGACGATTGCATTAGACGTGCCGTTTGCGGATATGGTCGGCGAGGCACCGGGGTAGCCGAAGGAGGTGCTGGTCTGCGATGTGGGTGCGCTCGTGAGCTTCGCGTTCGTGATCCCGAACGCCTTCAATGTTCCACCCACATCCGCGTAGTAGACGGCGTTGTTGAAATACGCAGGCGTCGACCACACCCCGCCGGGCAGCGCGCCATCCAATTCCTGCCAGTTCTGATTGGCGGTCGCGTTGAACTTGCCCATGGAGTCGCGGTTGATGACGTAGATGTTGCCATCCTTGCCCGCGCCCACGACGAGGTGCCGCACCGTATTGCTGTCGTCGCTGAGATCCGGCAGCAGCATCTCGCCGCCCGAGCCTAGGTCCAGGTCGCTGTTCGACTCGGCGACCTCGTTCCACATGGTGAAATAATCAGCGACGCCGAGCGTTGTCCCCGCTGGCGCAAGCTTGAGAAATGAATTGCCGTAGTCCTGCTGGTTGGGAAAACCCTGCGCATCGAGCGTCGTCTCAAATGCCCCGTTGGCAGTCAACAAATAGATGTTTCCGGCGCTGTCGGCTGCAGGGCCGCCGCCCGCCATCCAGATCGCGGGGCCGGCGCCGTTGCTATTGGGGGCGACGTTGAGAACGCTTTTTTGGGCCAAAGTCATCGCGTCGTAAGCGATGATCCAGCCGGTGTAGGGGCTGTGATCGCAGTGCGAGGTCCAACTGGTGTAGATCACGCCCTGACTCAGCAGGAGCGCCGCGCGCTCCTCGTACTGATCGGCGGCAAAGCCCGCAGTGGCGCCCCCGGCGATCGGGTAGCTCGCGGAGATCTCCTTCGGGCCGCCGAACAGTTCCGCGCCGCTCGTGACGTCGAGCGCATGCAGGCGCTGGTGGTAGACCGCGGAGGAGTCCTTCGACATGGCGACGACGTATATGACGCCCTGCGGGCCGGCCGCGCGATCAATGACGGGCGTTGCGGTGATTCCGATCTCAGGAGTCACCTGGCTGCAGCTGCGCGTGTCGCTCGCGACTTCTCCGGGAAGCAGGACCGAGGTGCGCCACAGGGTCGCGCCCGTATCGGCGTCCACGGCGTAGACCAAATCGTGCTCGGTTGCTATGAAGATGACGTTATGTTTGACGGCGCCAAGCGCCAGCTGCGAAAGATACAAGGGCTGCGCATCGACCTTGCCGTCGACTGACAGTACGCGCAGCAGGCCAAACGTCGTTGCATTGACGTTTGCCGGGGTCAGGATCGACTCGTTCAAATTCTGACCGGTGCGTGCCTGATCATTCCTCGACGTCGCGACGTCAGTAGCGGCTGTGAGCGCAGCCGTCGCGCCTACCGCCAGTGCAGCCGAAGTGCTGCTCGCGCGGCCGGCTGCGTTGCTCACGACGACGACAAATGCCGCACCGTTGTCGGCCAGCGTCGCGGAGGAGATTATGTAACGTGATGTCGTAGCCCCTGCAATCGGCGCGCCGTTCTTTTGCCACTGATAGGCAAGCGGCGCGGTGCCAGTCGCGGTCACCGTAAACGTAGCCGCCTGTCCCACCAACACGCTTTGCGAGGCCGGTTGTGCTGTGATCGACGGTGGTGTTGCTGCTGCGGTACCCGTTGCTGCTGCGATACCCGATGATCCGCCGCCGCCGCACGCCACCATGCCGAGCGGCAGTACGAGCCCGATGAAGCACCTGAACGTTGCAATTCTGCGGGGAAATGCCTGATCCCAATGAAAGCGCAGCATAGGTCGTGACGACGTCTTGGTTTATCGACATGAGCGAACGCGACAGCGCGGCGGAAGTTCCGCAATTTCAATTTGCGAAACAGCGCTCGGCCGAATGTTCCTGCCCGACGTGGCGTGGTCAATCCGACGGCAAATTCCCGCAGCAGCTACAGCATCTGCAGCGGCTGTGCGCGGGTCGGCGCGGGAAACAGCCGTTCAAGCTCAGCGATCTGCGCCGCGGTCAGTGGCTGCTCGAGCGCCGCGAAGTTTTCTTTCAGACGTTCGCGGTTGCCGGTCTTCGGAATGACGATGACGTCCGGATGCGTAAGGAGCCATGCGAGCGCTGCTTGCGCGGGCGGCATCGCGTGGCGCTTCGCAAAGCTTACGAGTTTTGATTGGCGCAGCAGTCTGCCCTGTTCGATGGGCGAATACGCCATGACAGGAATGCGCCGCTCACGCAACCACGGCAGCAGATCCCATTCGATACCGCGCCGTGCCAGATTGTAGAGCAATTGATTGACGGTGACGCCTTGGCCGCCGGCCAAGGCCCATAACTCCTGCATGTCCGCCAGATCGAGGTTACTGACGCCGTAGTGGCGGATCTTGCCCGCGCGCTGCAAAGCGAGAAACCCCGCCAGCGTTTGCGCGAGCGGCACCTGCCCGCGCCAATGCAGCAGATACAGGTCGATGCGGTCGGTTTGCAGGCGACGCAGACTGCGCTCACAGGCGGCGATGCAGCCCTGCTCGGAGGCGTTATGCGGGTAGACCTTGGTAACGAGGAACACCTGGTCGCGCCGCCCGCGGATCGCCGCACCGATGAGTTCTTCGCTTCGACCATCGCCGTACATTTCCGCCGTGTCGATCAGCGTCGCGCCCAGATCGAGTCCCAGCCTTAGAGTTGCGATCTCCTCGGCGCGCCGCTTGGGGTCATCACCCATCTGCCAGGTCCCAAGGCCAAAGGCGGGCACCCGTTCTCCCGAGGGCAAGGTGACTGTACGCATCGCACGCTGCCTAATCCGGATCGAAACTCGAGGAAGGATATGCGCTTCGCAGCGAAGTTAGAATCGCGCCGCGGGCGCGCACAAAACTTTCCATTGGGCGCCGCAGCGGATTACCCTAGCCGCACCGCTGCACGATGGGATCCGCCATGCGACTTGCGCTCACTGCGTTCGGCAATTTTGCCGCCACATGTCTTGTGACACTTCCGGCGCTTGCAATCGCGAGCTTTAATTATCCGGATGCCGCACGCGGCGACCATGTCGATCAGTATCACGGCGTCGCGGTTCCCGACCCGTACCGCTGGATGGAGGAGATCGATTCGCCGCAGACGCGCGCCTGGGTGCAGGCGCAGGGCAAAATCAGCAGCGCGTATCTTGCCGCGCTTCCCCACCGCAACGAGATCGCGCAGCGCCTGAAGGAGATCTGGAACTTCGAGCGCTGGAGTGCGCCGGAAAAATACGGCTCAAACTGGTTCTATACCCACAATGACGGCCTGCAGAATCAGGCGGTGCTGTTCATCACCTCCGATCCGGCCGACAAGGGCCGCGTGCTCCTCGATCCCAACGCGCTCTCCGCCGACGGCACCGTGTCGCTGCGCGAGATGGCGGTCAGCGATGACGGGCGGCTCCTCGCCTACGCACTCTCGGACGGCGGCTCGGACTGGCAGATCTGGCACGTGCGCGACGTCACCACCGGAGCGGATCTGCCCGATACCCTACGCTGGTCGAAGGCCGGCGGTGGCAGCTGGCTGAAGGATGGCAGCGGCTTCTACTACACGGTTTATGATGCGCCGCGCGCGGCTGAGGTGCTGAAGGCGGCCAATCAGTACGAAAAGCTCTATCTGCACAAGCTTGGGACCGCGCAATCGCAGGACGTGCTCACCTATACGCGGCGCGACGATCCTGACTGGTTTGTCACCGGCACGGTCAGCGACGATGGCCACTACCTCATCATCCAGGCCAATCATGGCGATGAGGTGCAGAACACGCTTCTCGTGCAGGACCTGACCGTCAAATCCGCGGCGCTCACGACGGTGATCGCCAAGCCCACGGCCGTCTACAACTGCATCGGAAATATCAGCTCCACGCTCTACGTCGTGACCGATGACGGCGCGCCGCGCTACCGGCTCATCGCCATTGATCTTGCGCATCCTGATCGCGAGCACTGGCGCACCGTCGTGCCCGAGGGACGCAATACGCTCAGTGCGGCGAGTCTCGTCGGCGGACAGCTCATTGCGCAGTACCTGCAGGACGCCCACAGCGCCGTGCTGCGCTATGCGCCCGAGGGCAAACTGCTCGGCAGCGTGGAGTTGCCGGGCCTCGGGACGGCGCAGGGCTTCGCCGGCCATCCGCAGGACCAGGACACCTACTACAGTTACAGCAGCTTTACGACGCCGACTACGATCCAGCGGCTCGATCTCAAGAGCGGCGCGAGCTCCGTGTGGCGGGCACCGCAGCTGGCGGGGTTTCAGACTTCCGACTACGAGACTGTGCAGGTGTTCTACTCGAGTGCGGACGGCACGCGCGTGCCGGTGTTCATTACCGCGCGCCGCGGCATCCGGCGTGACGGCACTGCGCCGACCATTCTCTACGGCTATGGCGGTTTCAACATTTCCATCGTGCCGGCGTTCTCGCCTGCGATCGCGGCGTGGATCGAGCGCGGCGGGGTCTACGCGGTGGCGAATCTGCGCGGCGGCGGGGAGTACGGCCGCGCCTGGCACGAGGCGGGAATGAAGACGCACAAGCAGCACGTGTTCGATGATTGCATCGCCGCTGCCGAGTATCTCATCGCGCAGAAGTGGACCAACCCCCGACGGCTCGCCCTGCGTGGTGCCTCGAATGGCGGCCTCCTCGTGGCGGCAGTCGAGGAACAGCGTCCCGATCTCTTCGCCGCCGCGATTCCGCAGGTCGGCGTGCTCGACATGCTGCGCTTTCGCGATTTCACCGTCGGCAAAGGCTGGGAGTCCGACTACGGCTCCATCGACGACGCGCAGGAGTTCAAGGCGCTACTGGCGTATTCGCCTTATCAGAACGTCAAGGCAAACGTCGACTACCCGGCAACGCTCATCATCACAGGCGATCACGACGATCGCGTGTTTCCCGCCCACAGCTTCAAGTTCGCAGCCGCCATGCAGCACGCGCATCCCGAAGGGAAACCCATATTGATCCGTATCGAGACGCGCGCCGGCCACGGCCAGGGCAAGCCAACGGCGATACAGATCGATGAAGTGGCGGACGTGTACGCGTTCATCCTGCATGCCATGGGCGCGTGATCGGCTCGGTTGGGTCAGTTCGGCATCCGCGCTGCCGAAATCCGCAGGACGTCCCGGTCACTTGCAATACGGCGCCAAAGGTCGTGCGACCCGCAACGGCGATTATGTCCGTCCGTTCAAGCTCAGCATCGCAAGCGTAGCGGCAACTAAGCTCCACCCGTGCACTCGGGTGATGAGGTCCGGTATAGTCGGAGAATTACGACGGCGCCTACGCCGCTAGCCACCACCACCGCGTCAGGAAATATCATGCGTCTTATCGTTGGATTGCTCACGTGCTGCTGCGCCTTCACAGTGTCCCAGGCTTTTGCTGACGAGCCCCCGGCTCAGACATCATCTGCGGATCAGCCTGCGCAAACGTCGTCGCCGGCCGCCACTCCGAGTGCTGCAGCACCGGCCAGCAGTACAGCGTCTGCTCAGACTACAGCGGCGAGCAAGCCCGCAGCCTCCGCCGACGCAACCGACGAGGCGACCGACAAGCGACTGCGCTCGCAGGGCTACAAGCCCGAAGTACGCAACGGCACGAAGATCTACTGCCGCAAGGAAGCGGAGCTCGGCTCGCGCTTCGAATCCAAGATATGCGGGACGGCCGAACAGCTGTCGAATGCCAACAAAGACAGCCAGGACGCCTTGGACAAGGTCCAGCGGCAGTCCGCGCCGGTCAAGTCAAACTGAGTCGGTTACCGGCTCGGCGTGAGCGCGGCTCCGATTGCCCGGATCGCGCTGTGTTTGAGCACCTGATGCTGTTGTGACTTCGGGCGCGCAGACTCGCGCGTGCGCCCGCGCTGCGCGCGGGCGCTCTCACATCCGCGTACCGCACGGCATTTCTTGACGTGTTTTGCTTCTGAGATCCGGTATATTCCGCGCCGGAAGCATTCACCGTGGGGACGAGAATGCGGGCGCTGCATCAGCGTGGGCCGATGATTCTGGCGCTGCTTGCCACCGCGGTTGCGGGCTGCCATCGTAGCCCGGCACCGGCAGCCGCCGTCACTTCTGCGCCCGCGCCGCCCGCGCGCAGCAACGGCTGGGCAGTTTTCCGCGACGACTTTCTCGAGTCGTACTTCAAGGCCGAGCCGGCGTTCGCCGTGACGACCGGTCGGCACGAGTTTGACGGACAGCTGCCGGACTGGAGTTCGGCTGGGATAGCATCCGAGCTCAAGACCTTGCACACCGACCGCGATCGCGCCCGGGGATTCAAGGACAGCGCGCTCAGCGATGCGGAGCGCTTTGAGCGCGACAGCGTCATCGCGCGCATCGATCACGATCTGTTCTGGATCGAGACCGCCGAGAAGCCGTTTTTAAATCCCGCCTACTACATCGACAGCCTCGATCCTGCTGCATATCTCACCCGCGCCTACGCACCGCTGGAAACGCGCATGCGCGCCTTCATCACCTATGAACGCGCGGTCGTGACTGCCGCCGGGCAGATACGGGCGAACCTGCGCCTGCCGCTTGCGCGGCCGCTTCTTGAGCACGGCTTGGCGGCGTTCAAGGGATTCGCAGACTTCTACCACGACGATGCGGCGAAGGTGTTTGCGAGCGTGGCGGATGAGGCGCTGCAGGCGCAGCTTCGGCAATCAAGCAACGCCGCCGAAGCTGCGATGCGTGATCTTTCCGCGTGGCTCGCCGCCAACCGTAAGAGCGCCAGCGGCGACTTCGCGCTCGGCGAGCGCAGGTTCACGCAGATGTTGGCCGTAACCGAACGCGTGACAACGCCGCTGGCGCAGCTCGAGAAAGTTGCGGACGCAGACCTCGCGCGTAATCTGGCGGCGCTGCGCGCCGCCTGTACGGTATTCCTGCCCGGAAAAACACTGGCGGCCTGCGTCGAGAAGGCTGGACAGAACAAACCCGCAGGCGGTTCCGTGGAGGGCGCCCGCCGGCAGCTCGCCGAGCTGCAAAGCTTCATCGAGGCGAAGGGGTTGGTCTCGATTCCCGGATCCGAGCAGGCCTTGGTCGCGGAAGCGCCCGCCTACAAGCGGGATAACTTCGCGTACATCGACATTCCCGGCCCATTCGAGAAGGGTGCTGCTTCGGTGCTCTACATCGCGCCACCGGACCCCTCATGGAGCCTCAAGATTCAGCACGACTACCTTCCCGGCCGCGCCGACCTGCTGTTCACTTCCGTGCATGAAGTGTGGCCGGGGCACTTCCTGCAGTTCCTGCATTCGAACCGCAGCGGCGCGACCGTCAACCGCGTGTTCATCGGCTACGCCTTTCAGGAAGGCTGGGCACATTACGCCGAGGAGCTGATGTGGGAGGAGGGGCTGGGCAACGGCGACCCGGAAACGCACATCGGTCAGCTTACGCATGCACTGCTGCGTAACGTGCGCTTTGTCTGCGCCATCGGCATGCACACCCGCGGCATGAAGCCCGCCGAATGTGAAAGGCTGTTTCGCGAGGAGGGGTACGCGGATGCGGGGGACGCCCGACAACAGGCCGAGCGGGGCGCTTACGATCCGGAGTATCTCGACAACACGATGGGCAAGCTCATGATCCGCAAGCTGCGCGATGATTGGACTCGCACGCGTGGCGGTGAGGCCGCGTGGCGTGACTTCCACGACCGGTTTCTTTCCTATGGCGGTCCGCCCATTCCGATGGTGCGTGCAGCCATGCTGGGAAACGACGCCGGAGCGCTGTTCTAGGCTACGAGCGTGTCGCCCGCAAGAATCGCCCGGGGCTTTCGGCGCGTCCTGAACGCGCTCGGCCCGGGCGTGACGACGGGCGCGGCCGATGATGATCCTTCAGGAGTGGCGACCTACTCGGTTGTCGGTGCGCAGTTTGGCACTTCGTTCCTGTGGTCGGCGTTCGTCACCTGGCCGCTCATGGGCGGCGTGCAGATGATGTCGGCCCGCGTCGGCATGGTGACCGGCATGGGGCTTGCGGGGGCCATGCGCGAGAAGTTTCCGCGCTGGATCGTCGGCACGATTGCCGTGATCCTGCTGGGAGCCAACACGATCAACATTGCCTCCGATCTGTCGGGGATGGCCTATGCGGCGGAAATGTTGGGCGCAGGCCCGTCGCGTGTGTACGTGTGGTTGTTTGGCCTCGGGATCTGCGCCGCGACCGTATGGCTGCGCTATCACCAGCTCGCGAGCGTTCTCAAGTGGCTCGCGGTCGCCTTGTTTGCCTATGTCATTACGGCGTTTCTGGTGCATCCGGACTGGCCGGCAGTGGCGCGCGACACGGTTTTTCCAACCTGGCCGGGCGGCTCGGCCGCCTGGGCGGGCCTCGTGGCGGTGCTTGGCACCACCATCAGTCCCTACCTCTTTTTCTGGCAGGCCGGCCAGGAAGTCGAAGAGGAGCGGGCGAGGGGACGGCGCTTGGTCGTGCATCGGCGCGGCGCCACTTCTCGGGAACTCGTCGACCGGCGCATCGATGTCGGTGTGGGGACGTTTTTTTCCAATCTCGTCATGTTTTTCATCATTCTCACGACGGCTCTCACGCTGCACCGGCACGGCATTCTTACGATCAACACGACGCGGGATGCGGCGACGGCGCTGCGGCCGCTGGCCGGCAACTATGCTTACTTTCTGTACACCCTGGGTATCGTCGGTACCGGATTGCTCGCGATCCCGACGCTGGCGGGCTCGGCGGCGTACGCGATTGCTGAGACCTTCGACTGGGCCTTTGGCCTGGATGAGAGGTTCGAGAATGCGGTGTCGTTTTATTCGATATTCATCCTGTCGACGGTGGTCGGTGCGGCGCTCGACTTCTTGAACGTAGATCCGATCAAGGCGCTGCTGTGGTCGGCGATCATCAATGGCGTCCTGGCGCCGTTCGTGCTGGTGGCGCTGCTGCTCGTCGCGAGCGATCCACGCATCATGCACGGCCAGGTGAGCTCCCGCCTGACGCGCGTGGTGGTGGCGCTTACGACGCTTCTCATGTTCGGGGCCGCCATCGGCATGTTCATTTTCTAGCGCACAGGGCGCGCCCCACTTTCTTCCGGTAAATCGACGAAAAGGTGCATGTGCTGGCAAACTCCTGTAATCTGGTTCCCGGCTCGTGACCTATCCGTTCTGTCAGTCCTTGGCTCGTAGCGCCACCCCGGTGCCTCCTTCCGCCAAAGCCCGCCACTTCGAAAAGCGTCGTCGATCCAGGAGGCAGGGACTTCCTGCCGATGTTCTATTCTGTATTGTGAGAAATCTGCAGTGACCAAACTATTTGTAGGCAATTTGCCCTTCACGGCGACCGAAGAGTCCGTACGAGCGCTATTCGCGCCCCATGGAACCGTCGAAACGCTCGCTCTCATCAACGATCGCGACACTGGCCGGCCCCGTGGGTTCGGCTTCGTCGAGATGTCAAACGCAGACGCTGCCCGCGCCATGCAGGCGCTCGATGGCAAGGACTTTGAGGGCCGTACCCTCAAGGTGAACGAAGCTCAGGCGCGCGAGCGCTCGGGCGGTGGTGGCGGCGGTAACCGCAACAGCGGTGGTCCGCGCCGCTACTGATTCGCGACCCTACGCGTATCTCCCCGGCCAGGATTCTCCTGGCCGGGGCTTCTTAGAATTCCCAGTCGCGGTGTTCATCGCGGCCTCGTCGGTTATTTCCCCTGGCGCTCCGCCGGTGCGGGCTTTGCGGCGTGCACCACGGGCCTGGCTGGCTTTGCCGGCCTGGACGGTGGCGCGCTCTCGACACCTTCCGGCGGTGCGGGTGGTGGCGGCGTGTAAGCGGGCGGCGGTGGCACCGGCGTTGCCTTGACGGCTGCGGCCGGACGATCCACACGGCGACCCGAGTCCTGCTCGGCGGCTGCCGGTGCGCGATAGCTGCGCATCGTCGGCTGCGGCTGATGCTGCGGTAACTGAGGTGGCGGCTGCGCGCGCACGCTCGACGCAGGCGCCTGCCCGGGTGGGCGATCCAGGGTCAGTGCCGAGCGGACCGGCGGGGCAGGGGCGAGCCGCTGTGCCGCCCGCGCCATTCCGGTTCTAGCCTCGGTCCCGACCACCGGCTCTACCATCCTGACATGGGCAGCGGGCGCCAGGATCTGCATTGCGGTCACTTCCGCGCGTGCGAGCGGCCTGCCGCCGTTGGCGCGGATGGCGTCCTGCAAGAGGGCAAACGGCACGGGCGAGGGCGACGGTGGCGTCTTGGCGCGGACCACGCGGTTCTGCAGCACCGGCGGTGGCCGGCGAATGCCCGGACCTGAGGCGCCGGCACCGAGGAGGCTCTGTTTCTCGGGGACGATCGGCGGGGCCGTGGCGCTGACGGTGGTGGCTGCGAGGTCATCTGCGCTGAGGCGCACCGCATTTCTGGACACCGACTGCGCTGTGGTGAAGGCCGTCTGGGAGACGGCAGTTAGCGCGCCGGGCGCATTGCGGTTGACGTAGCGAAGATTCGCGACGGCGTGATTGTAGACATTGTTGATATCCACGCCGCTCACGGTCGTGTTCGAGATGTTGATGTTGCGAACGTAGGTTTGGCTGGCGGGATAGGCGGGAACATAGACCTCGTGCGGGCCGAGCGGAAACCAGGCGACGCCGCCCGCGCCGGCGAAGTTTGCCGACGCACTGAAATGCGCACTCCCGACCCAGGCGACGACCGCGGGCGCGTATACGGCATGCGCACGCCGCGGTCCCGGCACCCAGCACCAACGACCCCCGAAGGTGGCCCAACGACCATAATGGAAGGGCGCAAATCCCCACGGCGCAGCATCCACCCAGGACCACCCCCACGGCGACATCCACATCCAGTGGCCGAAGCGATACGGTGCCCAGCCTACGGCAACGGTGTTCGGCGCCCACACATAGCCGTCATCCGGAGTTGACTGCCACGTACCGGCTTGGTCCAAATCCTCCGCGCCAACGACGTCCGGTGAAACGTAGCTCCAAGCCTGCGCGTCCTGCACCTGCCGGTCGCGATCGTATGCCCAGGTATCGAAGTCATCCGGTGCGCCCAGCGAGTTGACCTCTTCGGACACCTCACCCGTTCCTGTAAAATCGGCGAGCTGCTGGGGATGCACGGCAAAATCCTGGCCGCCGCCGGTGACTTCCGCCGTTCCGCCGCTCACCTTGACCACGGTCGAATCACCCGCTTCGTTGACTTCGACCCGGTAGTCGCCGGGGCCCAGCAGCGCTACGGCGACATTGGGCGTATCCAGCTCCACGGTGTCGCTCATGCTGCGTACGTGGACGCTCACGGTGCCGGCAGTAACCTGCATCTGCGCGATGCCCTCGTCGAGATTCAAAAAAGAGAATCCTGTGGCGCTTGCCAGGCGCACCACCGCAGAACCGATGCTCAGTTCGGCGCGCGAGTCCGCATCCGTCCAGATCTTGTCACCGCTCGTGACCGGGCGGTTGACGTCGGCCGCGGCCCAATCGTCAAGACCGGCCGGTTCGATCGAGACCTGGCCCTGCACGAGGCCCAGGCGCGCGACACGGCCGGCGGGGTCGGAATCGTCTGCCAGCGCGACGCCGATCCATGACAGCGGCAGCATCAGCAGCATCAGTTTCGACATAATACGGAGAGACTGCTTTATCAAAGTATCGCCAGCCTTTACGTTCTAGACCATGCGTTCCAGTCTAGGTTCTAGCTGGTAAAAGCTGACTCGGCAATGCCGAGCGCCGCGCCGCAGGCGATGCCGTCGCGCGGCCTGCGTTGCAATTGCCGGGAGATATGCTGATTAGAACTCGACGCTTCTTCAACCCCCTGCGCTCGAATCGGCCCGGCGCCGCCGGCCCCTCTCATGAGGCCACTTACAATCGAGTCGCCGCAGGAGCTCTTGCGCGGCTGGCAGCACTCAGCGACGGGGTGTTTGCGTTTGCGATGACGCTGCTCGTGCTCGACATCCATGTGCCGCCGATCGGCACGGTTCACAACGAGGGCGAGCTGTGGCGGGCACTGCTCGCGCTTCTGCCGGGCTTCGTCATGTACGCGATGAGCTTTCTGACGCTCGGCATTTTCTGGATCGGACAGCAGACCCAGTTGAACCACCTGCAGCGCTCGGACCGGGATCTTGCGTGGCTGCACATTCTGTATCTGGCGGCAGTTGCGCTCATGCCGTTCTCCACGCGGCTGCTCGCCGAATTCATCGAATACCGCACTGCACTCCTGGTTTACTGGTGCAACATTTTTATTCTCGGAATCACCCTGTACTGTACCTGGTGGTATGCCAAACGCGCACATCTGACGCGCGCAGAGCTGCCAGTGCAGGTCACGACCGCGATCGATCGACGTATTGTGACCGCACAGTCCTTGTACGCGCTCGGCGCGGCGCTGTGCCTCATCAACACTTACTGCAGCATTGCATTTATTTTCCTCGTACAGCTGAACTACGCGCTCGCGCCGAGTTTTCGCCGCACGGCGCCCAGTCAGTAGTCCTGCGCCGCGCTTGCAGACCGCGCGCGCCGTTGACGACGCGCACCGCCGCTGCCGAGCACCGGCGATCTGCACAGCCGCCCGTCAATGGATCAGGAAGGCCAGGCGCGCCGCAGCGGCCACTGCCAATGTCGACGGCGGCGCCAAATTCAGTTGGGGTGTGCGATCCGGAAGCTCAGATCACGTTGCGACAGGAGTTTGATAGGCACGCTGTGAACGCGCCAGATTGACTGTGCATATTCGCGGATCGTGCGGTCGGAGGAGAAACTGCCGGAGCGCGCCGTATTCAGGATCGACATCGCAGTCCAGGCCTGCCCCTCGCGGTATTTTTGACCCACGCGCGCCTGGCAGTTGACATAGGCCTGGTAGTCGGCGAGGACCATGTACGGGTCCCAATGCAGCAGGCTGTCAATGAGCGGCTTGAAGAGCATCGTGTCGCCACGCGAGAAGAAGCCGTCGCGAATGAGGTCGAGCACCGCGCGTAGTTCGGCGTTGCTCTCGTAGTAGGCCGCGGGCCGATAGCCCTGCGCCTGCAATGCACTCACTTCGCGCGCCGTCAGCCCGAACATGAAGAAATTATCGCTGCCGACGGCGTTGCAGATTTCGATGTTGGCGCCGTCCGGCGTGCCGATGCTCAACGCGCCGTTCATGCAGAACTTCATGACGCCTGTGCCCGAGGCCTCCTTGCCCGCCATGGAGATGTGCTCCGCAAGATCGGCAGCCGGGTAGATCTTCTGGCCGTTGGTGACGTTGAAGTTGGGCAGGAAGACAACTTTAATGCGATCGCGTACCTGCGGATCGCGGTTCACGATGTCGCCGACCGCCGTCGCGAGCTTGATGATGAGCTTTGCCAGCTGATAGCCCGGGGCTGCCTTGCCGCCGAAGATGAAAGTGCGCGGCTCGATGTCAAAGTTCGGGTCAGATTTCAAACGGTGATAGAGCGTGACCACGTGTAGAATGTTCAGGTGCTGGCGCTTGTACTCGTGGATGCGCTTCACCTGCACATCGAAGAGCGAATCCGGATCGACGACGACGCCGGTGCGCGCGCAGGCAAACTGCGCGAGCTCGCATTTGTTGGCGCGCCTTACCTGCCGCCAGCGCGCGCGGAATTCGGCGACCTGCGCGAAAGGTTCGAGGTCCGCGAGGCGCGACAGATCCTTGATCCATCCATCCCCGATGGCATCGCAGATGAGCGCCGACAGGCGGCCGTTGGCAAGAGCAAGCCAGCGTCGCGGGGTGACGCCGTTTGTCTTGTTGCTGAATTTCTCGGGCGCAAACTCGTAGAAATCCCTGAGAACGCCTTCCTTGAGAAGCTGCGAATGCAGTTCGGCAACCCCGTTGACCGCGTGGCTTGCGATGCAGGCGAGGTGCGCCATGCGCACCTGCCGCCCGCAGCTCTCATCGATGATCGACATGCGCCGCACGCGCTCCTCGTCGGCGAAGAATCGCAGTCGCACCGCGTCCAGAAACCGCGCGTTGATCTCGTAGATGATTTCCAGGTGCCGCGGCAACACCCGCGCGAGCAGCGCCGCCGGCCAGCGCTCGAGCGCCTCGGGCAAGAGCGTATGGTTCGTGTAGGCAAAGGTCTGTTGCGTGATCGACCACGCGCGCTCCCAGTCAATCGCGTACTCGTCGGTCAGCAGCCGCATGAGCTCGGCCGTGGCGATCGCCGGGTGAGTGTCGTTCAGCTGCACCGCGAATTTCTCGTGGAAGCGCTCGAGTGGGATGTTCTGCACGCGCAGAATGCGCAGCATGTCCTGCAGCGAGCAGCACACGAAGAAGTACTGCTGCTCGAGCCGCAGCTCCTTGCCCTGCACGGCCTCGTCGTTCGGGTAGAGGATCTTGCTCAGGTTCTCGGAGACGATTTTCTGGTTGACGGCGCCGTAGTAGTCGCCGCGATTGAAGACCGCGAAATCGAAGGATTCGGGCGCCTCGGCGCGCCACAGCCGCAAAGTATTGGCGGTGTCTACGCGATAGCCGAGTATCGGCGTGTCATAGGGCACGCCGTTCACGATCTTGTGCGGAATCCAGCGCACGCGCGTGCGACCATGCTCATCCGTGTAGCGTTCGGTGTAGCCGCCGAGCTTCACTTCGACGGCCCATTCCGGTCGCACCACCTCCCAGGGATTGCCGAAGCGCAGCCACTTGTCGGTTTTCTCGACCTGCCAGCCTTCGGCAATTTCCTGCTGGAAAATCCCGAATTCGTAGCGGATCCCGTAGCCCAATGAGGGGATCTCAAGCGTCGCCATGGAATCCAGGAAGCAGGCGGCGAGGCGGCCCAAGCCGCCGCTGCCCAGGCCGGGCTCCTCCTCAAGCGCCAAGAGCTCGTCAAAATCGAGGCCGAGATCGACGATCACCTGGCGCACCTCGCTGTAGATGCCGAGGTTGACGAGGTTATTGCCCAGGTGCGGCCCCATCAGAAACTCCGCGGACAGATAGGCGACGGTGCGTGAACCCTCCCGCGTGTAGACGCTCGTCGTGCTGATCCAGCGGTGCAGCATGCGGTCGCGCACGGTGAAGGCGAGCGCCATGTAATAGTCGTTCTTGGTCGCAAGCGCCGGCGTCTTGCCCTGCACGTACAGGAGATTGTCGAGCAGCGTGTGCTTGAACGCCTCTTTTCCCAGGGCGACCCGCGCATCGCCGCTGCGCTCGGCATCCACCCGCAGGGCGTCCTGTGCGTCGATGGCGCGTGCGCTCATAGCGTCATTCCGAAAACCTCAACCGAACCGATGCCCTGTGCAAGTTCCATGCTGGATGGGCCCTGCGCCGACTACGCTGCGTCCCGTCGCACTGGCACCGCGCCCGCAAGCGCCTGCGAATGACCCGTGCCGCAGCGCGCCGCGGAATTCGCCCGGCAAGCGCCCGGACTGCACCACATGGGGCGCGCCGCGCCGCCGAATGCACGCTCATGATGCAAGCCGCTCTATTCCTGAGCGCCGACCGCGACCCAGGCGAGGTCCGAGCCGGACACCGACTCGACGTTGAATTTCTTCGCCGCCGCGGCCATGCGGGTAAGCGCCTGCGCGACGGGCATTGCCGCACGGGCGTCGCCCTTTTTCGCCTTGTGAAAGCGCACGGGATTGATGCGCGCCACCACGTAATTGCGCAGGTACGGGGACTTGAAGCCGCGAGTCTGCAGCGCGCCGATGATGCGCTTGACCTGCGTGTCGATCTCCTGCAGCCGCGCCGCGAAGCCCGCCCGCTCGCGCAGACTGGCTGCGAGCGGGCGGTCGGTGAAGCGGTCGACCTTCTTCAGGAAAGCGCTGTAGGCGCCGCCTGCGAAACGCGGATTCTTCTCATAAACGAGGCCCAGGGTGAGAAGTTCGGCCGCCTCGAACTGTGCGCCGAATTCAGTTTCGTGCCGGCGCCCGTCGCGCTTGACGAGGTTGTGCGCCATGCGCACCACTTCGAGGCTGCGATCCTTGAGGTTGTGCGCCTTCTCGGTATTCAGCGCGAGGATGCGGTAGGCGAGCGACTCATCCGGACTGACGAGGGCAGTGATCTGGCGCAGCCCGAGCATTTTCGCGGCCGCGAGCCGGTGGCGCCCATTCGGAGTCCAAAGCCGGCCGTCCTCGCCGCGTACGACGATGAGGGGATCGAGAAAGGCACCCGTCTCATCGATCTTTGCCGCAAGCCGCTTGGCATGCGTGGGAGACAGGTCGCGCTGAAAAGGTGTCGGCTGGATGGCTGCAAGTGGCAGCGAGGCGAGCAGGACGGGGCGACCGCCCAATGGCTCAAGGTATCCGCCCAAGGCTGCGCCCCCGAGCTCACGAATGAGCGCCGCCAGTGCTGCAAGCGGGGTGGTGTCGACGCCGCAGGCTATCTCGCCCGCGGTCGGGCCGCGCAAGCTGCGGCTGGGCGCAAGCTTGCCGGCTTTCCTGCGCGGGCCCGCCTTCGGCTTGCGCTGCGGAGCTGATTTTCGAGTGGCCATGGGTCGTAACTTGCCCGGCTTAGGCTCTGCCGTAAAGGCCGCTGTGCGAAAATACGCATTCCCACTGCCGACCTCCTGTCCGAGCCTCATATATGGAGACGCGTCTGGACATTTACCCCGCGCTGCCGCGAGGCCTGCCCGCGCAGCGCATCGACGCCGCTGGAGCTGCGCATGTGGATCTGGCCGCGGTGCTGGCGCTCGCATTGCCGCTGATCGCGAACAGTGCCGTGCAGGTCGTTCTGAATCTGACCGACGTGTGGTTCATCGGTCACATTTCCATGCAGGCGCTGGCAGCGGTCGGCGCCGTGCAATGGCTGGTGCTGGTCTTCGTCATGCTGCTCGGTGGAGTTGCGATGGCCGTGCAGCCGCGCGTTGCGCAGGCCTATGGCGGACGGCGCTATCGGCGCGCTTCGCAGGCTACGTGGACCGCTCTCTGGGGCATCCTGTGCGCCGTGCCGCTGTTTCTGGGCGTGGGTGCAGCGGCCCGCTGGCTGCTCGCGCCCTTCGGCTTCAGCAACGAGATTGTCGATCTCGCGAGCAGCTTCTGGCTGCCGCGCCTGGGCGGTGCCCCCTGCGGCATGGCGCTGTGGGCGGTGCTCAGTTTCTTCAATGGCATTGGCCGCTCGCGCAACACGGCGCTGATCTCAGCCATTACGGCGCTCGCCAATGTGCCGTTGAACGCTCTCTTCATCTTCACTCTGGGTTGGGGCGTTGCCGGGTCCGGTTTGGCCACGACAGTTGCGCAGGCGCTGGGCTTTGGCGTCGCGCTCTTTATATTCCTGCGCCCGGAATTCCGGCAACGCTACGGCTCGCATCTCACCTGGCGGCCGCACGCGCGGCGCATCTGGGATCAGCTCAAGCTCGGATTTCCAACCGGACTGCTGCCGGCGGCAGATCTTCTCGGTGCCGCGATATTCCAGATGATGCAGGTGCGCCTGAGCACCATTGATGGCGCGACGACGCAAATCGTCATGATGCTGACCTCGATCGCGTACATGCCCGGCTTCGGCATTGCCCTGGCCGGCACGACTCTGGTGGGTCAGTCGATCGGCGCGGGTGATCGCTCTTGGGCGCGGCGCGTCGGCACCTACGTCATCCTGCTCGCGGCATGCTACATGGGCGGCGCCGGTGTGCTGATTGCGCTCGGCGGCCCATGGCTTTTGCCGGTATTCGTCAGCACTCAGGATGTGCAGGCGGTCCCCATTGTCGCGCTTGGCACAAGGATCCTATGGCTCGCTGCGGCCTATCAGTTCTTTGATGGCCTGAACTTCGGATCAGCACTGTGCCTGCGCGGCGCGGGCGACGTCGCGGTGCCGGCGGCGATCGTATTGGGCGTGTGCTGGTTTGTGTTCCTGCCGGTGGCTCACGCGCTCACGTTCGCGCCGGGGCAGGGCTGGTTTGGATTTTTGCCGCAACAAGGCTGGGGTGCGCTGGGCGGCTGGAGCGCCATGGTCCTGTACGTGCTCCTCCTCGGCATCACCCTGTTCTTGCGTTGGCGCTCAGCGGCGTGGCAGGCGATTCGGATCTGACGCGAGCTAGCGCGCTAATCATTGGTGGGCGCAACGTTCTGCACATCGCTCATGCGATCGTAGACACGCTTTATTTTGATGCTCGGCATATTGCCACCGGATGACGAGATGTCCGCCAGCAGGTGTTGGCCATCATCCGAGAGGTGATAGCGCTCGATGGTCTCGGGGCCCGCCTGAGCCCGCACGTCGATGACGTATTCGTGCCCCTTCCATCCGGTATGTTGATCGGCGACGCCCTCAGGTACCGACACGACGCTTTTCACACCGGGCGTGAAGCTGCGGTCCGTCGTGCCGTCGAAAATATACATCTCATCCGGCCGCTGCCTGATCGTGATCACATCGCCGCGGGGAATGGTTCCAAAGACGCCCATGTCAAACGGGTCGAGATGGCTTGAGCTGATGATCGCCGCCGCCGTTGCCTGCTGCTCGGCGGCCAGCGGATCGACGCCCGGGTTTACGCCGCCGGAATTTTGACCCTGGCCGCCGCCGCGGGCCGGTGCGGGTGCGGGGGCTTGCTCGCCATAGCGCGCCGCTCTGTCCCGGCGGATCTTGTCGTAGATCTTATAAGGATCATCACTCAGGGCGCGATTCAACTTCCACGTGCCGGCGAGATTTACCCCGCCCGGCGTCTCCTCGGCAAGACTGCCTGCTCCTCCACAGGCGCTTAACGCCGCGCACAGGAGCGCGCACGCAAGGAGCTGCTGCCTCGGGCGAGCGGGATTCACTGCGGCACCTCTGGTTGGGTCCCGTCCGACATGGAACTCGACAGCAGTATAAAATGACTCCCCATGGCCCGTCGCAAGATTCCTGCACTCGAAACCCTGACGCGCCGGCTCGCCAGCCCGGATGCGCAGCAGATCGACCAGCTGTACGGATTAGAGCCCGTATACGATCCTGCGACGCAGCGCGCGGGAATTGCCGCCGAGCAATTCGTCGCCGCCCGCTGCCCGTACTGCGGTGAGCGCTTCGAGGCGCGCGTCGAGGTGAGTGCGGGCGCACAGGAGTACATCGAGGACTGTCAGGTATGCTGCCGCCCGATGGCACTTAGCATCGAGGTTGAAGACAACGGCGCGCTGCATGCGCTGCGCGTGCAGCGCGCGGACTAAGGCCGCGCGCCGCGCAAGCTTTGCGCACTACGCCTATTTGAGGGCGACGACGAGCTTGGCCGAGTGGCTGCGCCAGTTGATGGGGATTACGAATGAGCGTCTGCCGGGAATGACGCTCACGTCGACGCTTTCGCCGCAAACCACGGTCGGTGCCGAGATCATGCAATCACTCCCCAAACCGCGGCGTGCGTGGCCGCAGATCGCCTGGGCCACCTCGCTTACCACTTCGCACATGTTCTCGTGGCTGAAGTCATTCTGCTGCAGCTTCATGAGCACCACGGTCAGCATAGCGCGCGGGGCCGTGAAGTACACGATGCCTTCGCGCTTCCCCGAAATACCGATGACACCGCTATAGTCGTGGGTCGGCGGGACGCCGCTCACGAGGTATGGTGAGCCGAGCGCGGCGGGTTGTTGGGCGGCGACCTCAAAGTAGCGCGTCGCCCCGTCGACGAAGGTCTTCAACTCCTGCTCACGCAGCATTTAGACGCTCCTCATGAGTTTCGCGGCGGCTGCACGAGCTGTCGCAAGACAACCGGTCGGGGCTCTAGGCGACGGCACTATCCGCCGCCTGCAGTGCCGGCAGCGCGATCTTGACGCGCGTGAATTTGCCCCGGTCGGTGCTGAGCACAATCTTGCCGCCGAGCGCCGCGATCCTGCGCGCCACGAGCTCCATTCCCACGCCGCGGCCGGCGTCCATGGAGACCCGCTCGCAGGTGGTCACGCCCGCGCGAAAGATCAACCCCATGGCAGTGCGCGTATCCATGCGCGCAGCCTCCGCCGCCGTCGTCAGATGCTTGCGGATCGCCGCGGTCTTCAGCTTCTCGAGCGCAAGACCCGCCCCATCATCCTCAAATAAGAGCTCATAGCCTTCGGCATTCGCGCGGAATTCGGCACGCACGAGTCCCTCTTCAGCCTTGGTGCGCGCGCGGCGCACGTCCGGCGGCTCGATGCCGTGCACGGCGGAATTGCGCAGCAGCTGAATCAGAAGTTCGCGCACCGCCGTACGATATTCGGGCGGAATCTGCGCGAGCCCATTCAGCGATAGGCGGAATTTTTTCTGCTGGTCGCGCCCCAGACGCGCTGCAAGACCCTGCAGCGACGTTGCAAGTTCATCGACCGGCGGCGCGGCGCGGTCGTTGGCGAACGCGTGCGTCTGCGCTGCGGTAGCCGAGGCGCCATCACGCAGCGCCGCGACACGGGCATTTACCTCGCGGATGCCGCGCAGGTGGGCGAGCAGCTCATCGAGCTTGAGGACGAGGGGCAGGAAATCTACTCCTGTCAGTTCGGGGCGCTCTCGAAGCGCGCCGAGGTGATCCTCGAACCGATGCGCGCGCTGCGCGACACCCGAGAGGCTGAGCGCGGACGCGTCGCCCTTCATCGCGTGCAGCTCGCACATGAGCCTGTCGAGCTTCACCCGGAATTCGCCGTCCATGCGGGCGGGCTCCTTCAGGATGGCATTGATGAGCTGCAGTCCCGCTTCGGTCGCATCGAGGAACACCGCAAGCTGCAGCGGATCGATTTGCATCACAGTGAGCAGCGTGTCCAGCTGGGAATCGGCGTTGCTTTGCGCTTCGGCAACCTCGCGCGCCGCCAGCACGTTCAAAGTTACATCACCGACACTCGCGATGACCTGCTTGACGCCGCCTGCACCCGCGAAGGACTGGAAGTTCAACTGCAGATAGCGCATGTCGCGACCACCGCGTCCATCATCGACTTGGACCTCAAGCGGGCCGAGCGGATTGATGGCCGGATGCGGACCTTCTTGCTGAGGCTCCCACACGAGTTTGATGTCCCGCGTGAGTGTAGCGAGTGTCTGCGGCGGTACAAGTTCTTGCAGGAGTTCCTCGAAGGCGACGCCGGTGAGGTCCTGGCGACCGAACATACGTCTCAAAGCTGCAGACCACACGGTGCCGATGCGCAAGTTGGCGTCGAGCACAAAGAAGCCCTCCTGCGCCGTCTGCAGAAATGCGTGCACCTGCTCGCGCGCGCCGGGGGCGGCGCGTGTATCGCGCGCACGCGTGATCTGCACAAAGGCGGCGAGTGCCGCGAGCGCGATGGTTCCGAACACACCCGCATACAGGAGGGGGCGCAGCCGCGTCACGTTCACTACAGCCTCTACGGCTGCGACGCGCAAAGTCAGGATCAACACCGTGCAGATGCTCGCCGTCAGCGCAAGCAGCAGAACGCCCGTCGGAGATTGCAGTGTGCGTAGAGCGTCGCGTAGTTTCATGGGCCGTCAGTCTCGAGCGCCGCTCATGGCGGCGTGAAGTGGATCGTGGAGCGCGTTGGTACGGCCACGGCCGCGTCGTCGACCATCACCGGGGCGTAGCGCCAGAGTTTTACGGCATCGACGGCGTCATGATCGAAGATCCCGTGAGGCTCAGAGGAAATTACACGCACATGGCGCGTGGCTCCGTGCGTATCGATCGTGTACGCGACGATGACGGTGCCGCCCATACGGCGCGCGCGCTCGGTGGCAGGATACTCAGGGACGACGTAGCGAATGAGGTTGAGGCGGGATTGCGGCGCCGATGGATGATCGGCGCCGTTTGGCGGCGAGCTTGCAGCTTGAGGGGCCTGCAATGGCGAAGTGCTCGCAGGCACGGGCAGCTCCTGCGCTGCCTTGGCCGCGCCGGGCAGCTCGGCGTAAGCACTACCGTTGACGGGCGCCTGTTTGACCGGAGCGCCGGGATTTGCAGCGGCTGGACCGGGGGGCACTGCGTGTTTGTCTGCCGCAATGAACCAGGCGCAGGCGAGAATGACGAGCGCAGCGCCCGTGCCGAACCCCCACCCGTCGTTTATTGGCGTCAAAGACGTGGGCGGAATGCCGCGAGCAGCCACGAGACTCGCGGGCTCAGCCTCGATGCGAGCGGGTGCGGCTGCGGTGCGAGCCGGCGCGGCTTCGATATGCGCGGGCGTGGCTGCGGTGCGAGCCGGCGCAGCTTCGATATGAGCGAGCGTGGCTGCGGTGCGAGCCGGCGCAGCTTCGATATGAGCGGGCGTGGCTGCGGTGCGAGCGGGCCCAGCCTCGGCGCGAGCGGGCGCAGCCTCGGTGTGCGCGGGCGTGGCCGTGGTGCGAGCGGGCGCAGCCTCGATGTGGGCGGGGGTGGCCGTGGTGCGAGCGGGCGCTGCCTCGATATGCACCGACACGGCACTCTTTCTGGCGCTTGCGTCAGTGAGCGCGTCGGCAAAAACGAGTGCGGTGCGCGCCGCATCCAAGGGGATTGGCAGTACCGCAAGGACCTTGGAGTCCTTGAACATCCGGCGCATGCTTTCTTCAGCCGCCGCGTCGGCAAATAGAAGAATGGCGGCATCCGGTGCGCGTGCGTACGCACGCCCGACGCAGTTACGCAGGTCAGCCATGCCGCGGGTGTCGAAAACGAAAATGTGCGCGTGCCGCGGGGCGCCCATGTGCTCAAGCGCCATGCTCAAGGATTCAACCGACCGCACCGCGGCGTTGGCTCCGATCACCGCGCCCAGTCCAAGGAGGAAGTCGTCCCGGGTCGAGATCACGACGATGTCCGCTGCCGGGTGCGGCCTCACGTCGGCGCCCCTGGGGCGGGTGGCTTGCAATGCGGGACTGGCCAACGCGGGATCTCCATCGGTCCGGATCAGTTGCCTGTGAGGGTACGGCGACCGCCCGCACGCGGGTTGGGGCCGTCCGAAACCGGGCATGGATGAGGATAAATAGCCGCCTTTCCAACGCGTTGCGGCAGTTCACATTAATCGGCCCGCGGCGCCAGTTCGCAGCATTATTAAGGCTTATCGGGAGCTTTGCCCCCCAGGTCACGGGCGGGTGTAAGATCGGCTGAGTACACGCTATGCATGAGCCTCGATCATCGATCGGTTATGGGCACACTGCGGGCCGGCGCCCCACTGTCGCCATAACTTTGGCGCTTGCTCTGACGGCATTGGCTACGGCGGCCGCGGTGCTTGCCGGCGGCCGTACCGCTACTCCTACTCCAATACCAGGCGCGCCGCCGCCGCAACCCGTAATGGTCCCGACGCAGCCGGGCGACATCGCGCCCCACGACACGCCCAATAAAGCTGACTACGAGGCCGGGACGCGGCCGGATCAGATCGGACGAATCATCGTCGAGGTTACGGTGAATCAGCAGGGGCCATTTCGTTTCGCCCTGGATACCGGCGCCAATCGCACGGTACTCACGCCGGCCCTCGTCACACAACTTGGCCTGCACACCGATGACGGTGACGGCGTGACAATGAACGGCGTAACCGGATCGGCTGCCGTCCCTACGGCGCTCGTTGAACGGCTGGCGGCGGGTGACCTCGCACTCGAACGCCAGCGGCTGCCGGTGGCGGATTCACTGACGAACGGGATCGACGGCATCCTCGGTGTCGACGGACTGTACGCCAAACGGGTCATGGTCGATTTTGCGAAGAATAGGATCGAGATCCGCAATTCGCGTTATGAGAGGCCGCTGGCGGGAGTCACGCGCATTCCTGCACAGGTGCGCTTCGGACGTCTCATGGTGATCCCCGCATATGTCAACGGCGTGCGTGTGAAGGCCGTGATCGACACCGGCAGCGAACACACTCTCGGCAATGATGCGCTGCGCGCCGCACTCTCGGCGCCCTCACAAGCGCCGTTGCAGGATGCCAAAATTGATGTGGTGGGCGAGACACTGGAGAAGCAAGAGGGCCAGCGGCGGCGCGTGCAACTCATCAAAGTGGGCGACGTCATCGCCACACACTTCGATGTCGTGTTCGGAGAGTTCTACGTCTTCAGGCTCTGGGATCTGGATAAACAGCCTGCCCTCGTGGTAGGCATGGATATCATTGGAAACCTCAACTCGATGGTCATCGACTACGAGCGCAGTGAAGTGCAATTGGTTGCACGCGACCAGCCGGCGACAGCCATGCGGCACTGGGGAGATCGCAACGATTGGAGGAATTTGTGAGAGCGGCTGCGTCGCTCGGATTGGCGGCAGCGCTCCTCGCGTGCAACTGTGCCTACGCCGACGCGCGGCCCACGGTGATCGAGCTATATACGGCGGAGGGCTGCAGCTCCTGTCCCCCCGCAGAAGCACTGCTCGGGAACATTGCCAGTCGCACGGATGTGATCGCGCTTGCGCTGCACGTCGACTATTGGGACGGCGACGGCTGGGCCGACAAGTATGCGCTGCGCGTTGCGACGCAGAGACAGAACCAGTATGCGCGTGCGCTGCATCGCTCGGGCGTGGCGACGCCGCAGTTCCTCATTGACGGCGCGCGCGACATCGAGGGGACGAATCGCGACGCCATAACGGCCGCAGCCAAAGAGGCCGCCGACGGCGTGCCGATCGAGCTGTCAATCGCCGATGCGCGGCTGCGCATCGCGCTCGGTGCCGCTGCCGGCGCGGAGCGCTGCGATGTGCTGCTGTTTGCGTACCTGCCGCGCGCGGTCTCCAAGATTTACAGGGGCGAAAACAAGGGGCGCACGCTCGAGGAATTCAACATCGTGCGCACCGTCCTAAGGGTGGATGATTGGAACGGACAGGCGAAGAGCCTGGACGTGCCGCTGGCGAAGTTGCCCGCCGACGCGACGCACCTGGCTGTGATCGTGCAGCGCGCGGGTCCCGGGCCCATCGTGGGCGCTGCGCAGATCGCGCGACCCTGATCCACAGCCGCGATTCTGCGCGGTGCTACGCCACCGCCGGTCTATACTTGGCGCCCGATCCAGGCAGACCCGACAGGATGGGCGATGTTCCTTCAGATTGAGGATCTACTCAGCGCCGCAGAGGTGCGCGCGGTTTCCGATATCGCTCGTCAGGCCAAATTCGTTGACGGCCGACGCAGCAACCCGCACAACACCACCAAGGTCAACGTCGTTGGCGATCCCGGCGACTCCATGGCCACGAAGGCATCGCAAATCGCTCTCGCCGCCCTGCAGCGCAGCGAGCAGGTGAGGAACTTCGTGTTTCCGCAGGCCATGGCGCTGCCGAGCCTGTGCCGCTACGACGTCGGCATGAAATACGGCGCGCACACTGATGCCGCCTTCCTGCCAACGGGGGCGCAACCCCTGCGATCCGATGTTTCCTGCACGATTTTCATCAACGACCCCGCTGACTATCAAGGCGGCGAGCTTTTGATTTATCTCGGCACTGAGGAGCTGCGCATCAAGGGTAAGGCAGGTTCCGCGGTCTTCTATGCGTCCACTTCGGTCCATCAGGTTGTTCCGGTCACAGCCGGAGCGCGCCTCGTCATGATCACATTCATCCAGAGCCAGATACCCGACCAACTGCAGCGGGACCTTCTCTACACGTTGGGTGAAGTGCGCGCGCTCGAAGGTCTGAAGATGGACTGGGATCACCGGATTCAACTGGAATACGTGATCTCCAATCTGCATCGCATGTGGTCGAGATAGCCGGCGCGGAAAAGTTGGCGACGGTCGAAATGCTCCGCGCTGCGTGCTGCGTCGGCGCTGCGGCGCAGTATGCCGCTGACAGCTGCAAAATCAGCCCGTATGAGTCCACCCCCAGATTAGAATCGAGGACCCTATGGGCTTGCCGTGCCAAGTGGTCGTGCATTCCGCACAATTCGCAGGCCTTCATGAGGCTGTCCGCGCAATGCGCCAGTAGTAAAACCAGATGCTCTCTTCGCCCGAAATCTCAGCGCGCCTGCAGCGCATAACGGCGCTACTGAATGCGGGGCAATTGCCGCAGGCCGAAGCTGCCTGCGTTGCGCTCCTGGAGGAGTCGCGCGCTGACCCGGCGATCACGCATCTGCTCGGGCTCATCCGCGCGGAACGCGGCGACGCCGCAGAAGGCGAGCAGCTCATCCGGCGCAGCATCGAACTTGAGCCGGCGAATTCCGAATTTCACCTGAATTTTGCGAACTTTCTGCGCCGCAGCGGGCGCCTGGCAGAGGCCGAGTCGAACTACCGCCGCACACTGGTGTTGAATCCGGCGGACCAGTCCGCGCGCCACAGCCTGGCGCTGACGCTCGATAATCTGGGGCGCCGCGCCGAGGCCGAGGCCGAGTGCCGCACGCTTCTGAGCGCGAGGCAGAACGATCCGCAAGCCTGGGCTGCGCTCGGATACATTCTCACGAACCAGAATCGGCTGTTCGAAGCCGAAGCGGCCTACAGCCGTGCGCTGGCGCTTGATCCAGGTTTGCGGCTTGCGCACCAGAATATGGGCTCGCTGCTTGCGCGCATGGACAGAGCCGAGGAGTCCCTCGCGGCGCTCGCGCGCGCGGAATCCCTCGGCGCGAGCGGTTTCGAGCTCTCCCTCAGCCGCGGCATGACGCTCACCCTGCTGTACCGCCTGCCAGAAGCCGAGCAGGCGTTCGCGCACGCCGTCGCGCTCAAACCCCGACACGTGGATGCGCAGTTGAACCTTGCGCGTTTACGCTACATGCGCGGGGATGCGGATTTCACCCGCGGCATTTTAGCTGCCATCGGCGCACACCCGGCCGATCCGGCACTGCAATTCCTGCTGGCGGGCGTGCTGCTGCGCGCCGGCAAGCTGCAGGACGCCGAGCTACACCTGAGAAAGGCGCTGCAGCAGCACGGGCCGCTGCCGCAACTGCGCCATCTCCTGGCACAGGTCCTGCGCGAGATGAATCGCTTGCCCGAGGCCGAGACCGAAGCCCTGGAGGCGGCTATCGTCATGCCCGATGACTTCGCCGGCATCGAGAATCTGGTGTCGATTCTGCTCTCGCGCGGCAGACCCGAGGACGCGTTGCCATTCATTCAAAGGCAACGCGCGCGCGATCCGCTGGGACAGACCTGGATTGCCTACGAAGCGACGGCGGCGCGGCTGCTCGGCACGCCCCTGTACCAGGAGCTATTCGACTACGCGCGCTTCGTGCGGCAGTACCGCATTGAAGCGCCGCGCGGCTGGTCGTCGATGGCGGAGCTCAATGCCGCGCTTGGCGCGGCACTGTACGCGCGCCATCGCTTCAACTCGCATCCGCTCGATCAGACCCTGCGGCATGGCAGCCAGACAACGCGCAATCTGGTTACGGATCCGGACCCGGCGATTCGCGCTATTTTGAGCGCCTTTGAGGAGCCGATCAGAATGTATTTGCAGGAGCTCGGCCGCGATGCGGTGCATCCGCTGGTGGCGCGCAATCACGGCTCCGCGGTCATCACGGGGGCGTGGTCAGTGCAGCTCTACCGTGGGGGATTCCACGTCAATCATTTTCACCATCAAGGCTGGATCAGCTCGGCGTATTACGTATCCGTTCCGGATGAGGTCAAAGACGATGCGTCGAAGTCCGGCTGGCTCAAGCTGGGCGAGCCGCGCTTTGCCACACCCGGAGCATCGCCCGAGCGCTACGTGCAGCCGAGCGCCGGATTATTGGTGCTGTTTCCGTCGTACCTGTGGCACGGGACCAATGCCATCCAGGGCTCACAGGTGCGCACGACGATTGCCTTCGATGCGGTGCCCACTCAGGTGGCGTAGCCCCAGCGCTCGAGATAAGGGCGCAGAGTCGGCAGTACGTCGATGAAGTGCTGCTCGTATGCCTTCCAGTGGCCGACCGATCTGCTGTTGATGGGCTCAATGACCTGACTGTAGCTTGGCGTGCTGATGAAACCCTTCGCGCGTGCGTGCTCGCCCGGAGCAAGCATGGCCTCATCCCACGGCAGCTGCAGAAAATCGCTCAAATATCGGGCCTGTGCACGGAAGTCGGCTACGAACGTCTCGTATTGGATCTCGAAGCTAAAAGGGCGGAGCATGGGCCACTGTGCGTACCAGAAGTCGAAGGCGCGTTTGTAGTTGCCCGCAAGCGTCGGCAAGTCACGGCACATGAGAGCAAGGTCCGGCGCCCGGAAGTACTGCATGAAGCAGCTTAATACCGTGTCGCAGGGATGGCGGATGGCGAGAATGATCCGAGCATCTGGAAAGAGCCTGCGGATCAGCGGCAGCCGCAGTAGATTTAATGGGTTCTTGTCTACGAGGCGGTGTTCCGGGCGCAGCTCAATCTTGTTGCGCACCCGTTCCCAATAGCGCGCGCGGATTTGCCGTAACTGCTCGGCGGTCAGTTTTCCGAGCTCCGCGGGGTAGCGGATGCCGCACTCATTCAAATCATCGTGTGCCTTTTTCAGGAAGGGCTGCTCGTCCATGGACTTAAGTCCCGGATGCGCATCGAGCGTCTGCTCGAGCAGAGTCGTTCCGGAGCGCGGAAATCCGACGATGAATATGGGAGCATTCTGCGGCGCAGGCGTGCTGGCCTCGCCCCATGTGGCCACATCCTCGGGATCACAGCCGTTGTCGACCAATGCCATCGTCGGTGATTCGTCGGATGGAGACTTTCCGGTGACCGCCTGCAGGTATGCGACTTGTGACTGATGTGCCTCTTCGAGCGCGGCGTACGCCTCCTCGCGGCGTCCCAGTGTGTCGAGCGATTTCGCGAGCGGGAACAGCAAATGGTGGCGCCGCGGAGGATCGCTTTGTCCCTGCAGCGCAAGCTCCAGAAACCTGCTGGCCGCCTGGTGATCGCCTTCACGCTGTGCCAGCACCGCCTCGGCCATCAGCAGGTCCGGGTCGGAAGCGTTGGTTCCCGGCACTGTTTTGGCGCTCTCGAGAGCCGCGCGCGCATCGGGCAGCCGGTTGAGCCGCTCGAGCACGCGTACGGCAGAGAGCGAGTTACGGCCGCCGTCTTGCGGATCGGCTGATAGTTGGCGCAGCGCTGATTCTGCGCGCCGCGACTCTCCCATGGACACGAGCAGATAGGCTATTTGCGCGCTGACCTCGGCAGTGAGCCCCTGGAATTTCTGCCAACCCTCCAGGCTCGCAAGTGCCTCCTCAAAAAGCCCTACGTCGTAGCAACACTGCGCAAAGAGACAACGGACGCTGGCCCCGGTAGGCGCCAACTTGACCGCTTGCGTGAGGATGGCGTACGCCGAATCGTACTCAAAGCGGTCCATATGCAGCAGACCGACGTTATACAGCAGCCCCGCTGATGTCGGGCCGATAGCCATTGCGCGGTTATGGGCCGCGAGCGCCTGGTCGTAGCGCCTGGTCGGGCGCAGGGCGGTACCGAGATTGGACCAGTGCTCGGCATTGTTCGGCTCGAGGAGCGTCAGGGCATTGAATACCCGCACTGCGTCATCGTGGCGGGCGCGAGAGTGCAATATCAATCCGAGCACCGTCAATGCAAGCGGATGCTGCCGATTCGCATTGAGCGCCTGCAGGCACTTGGCTTGCGCCGCGTCGACCTGATTGTTCTGCATGTCCTGCAGGGCGAGCTGCGCCAGCGTGTTCGGATCGGGGGAGGTTCTCACGCGCGTTAGACTAGCAGCGAACTGGCGGACCATCCACGGCAGCACTTCGGCCGCTAGCGCACTCGAGTCACCTTGGTCGTGCGTTTGGTCGGCGTCAGCAGCAGGTAGGAGCCGAGCGACGCGGTGCTGATTTTCACCGTATCTCCGACCTTAAGTGGAAAGTACGCGACCGCTTCGTTTTGTTGCCAGACTTGGCCGTTGTCGAGCGTCATGATGAGTTCGCCGCGCGGCTGGAATGCGACCGCAGTGACGACCGCCGTAATCGCTTTCAGTCCCGTGGCCTGTTTTTTTGCAGCGAGCGGCCCCTCGCTGACGCCAAACTCGGCGGCGTCCGCCTGCGTCGGCGTACTGGCTGTCGTGCTGGCCGGCGTGATCGGCGCAGCTTGACCCGAACTCGCCGTCGAGGTCGCGGCGCGTGCGGCGGGCGCGGCTTTACGAAGTGTCGCCGCTGCACGGTCGTAGCAACTCAAGCGGCGCGCCGCGTCGGTTTCTGTGCTGCAGGTTTGCACCTGCTCCTGCAGGGTCTGCGCGCTGACCACGGGTGCGAAGCTGACCGCACATGCGATGCTCGCAAGAGCGAAGCGCATCGAGTACTTTCTCACGACAAAGGGCTCCTGCCGTAATAGTGCACGACCGCCTCGATGGCAGTGCTCACCAACTCGCGCTCGAGGGCCGTCAGAAACGGATTCCAAATGTCGATGATGAGGATCGCGCGCGGCTGATCGCTGTCATTCCAGGCCTCGTGCTCAATAGTGTCATCGAACACCCACGCCTCGCCAGCCTTCCATTCACGCGTTTCCGAGCCCACTCGGAAGCGACAGCCTGGCGGCACAACGAGCGGCACATGCACGACGAGACGCGTATTGGTCACGCCGGTATGCGGCGGGATTTTCGTATGCGGCTCGAGGATTGAGAAGAATGCCGTCGGCGCCTGCCCCGGCACGTCGGCGAGCGGGGCCTGGGAGAGGAGCGCGGCGGTCTTCGGGCAGCGCGCCAAGTGGTCCTCGAGCCGGGCGCCGTTCCTGAGGAGGTAGTAGGCGCCCCAGCGCCGCGAATGATTGAGCTCTTTCCATTGGTTGAGCGGCACGCCATCGGGATATTCGACGTAGGGAACGATGCCGCCCGCGTCGGACGAGAGAATCTGGATGAGCTCGTCGCGCATGTCCGCGGTTGCCGCTTCAAATCTGTCAAGCCAGGGGAACTCGCTGCGCTCGTAGAACTCGAGCGCCGGTAGGCGCGGAAAATGCATGAATGTCGGCTCGGGCGTGTAGATCCGCCGCTTACCGAGCAGCACTCCCAGACTGTGCTCGAAGCGCGCGAGCGACGAGCGATCATGGCCATCCATGGCTGCCGCAAGCCGGGCCTTAAGATGTGCCTCGAGCGCCGCGGAGTTGGCGGCGATCACATCGCGCGCATGCTGCATGGCCTTCTGTACCGCGGGCGTCTGCTGCGTGGCTTGCGGGACACTTTTCAGAAAGGCCGTGTAGATTTGCGCGGCGTCGCGCGGCTTCGATTGCCGCTCGAGCAGCGTCGCCTTTTGCAGCAGCGCCAGGTAAAAGTAGGCGTCCAGCGCCAGGGCCTTGTCGAGCGCCATCATCTCCGCGCCGCTATCCGCCTGCGCGCGGCATACGAGTGCAAGATGAAACCAGGCGAGGGGCGAGCGCGGATCGAGCGTTACCGCCTCCTCCAGGTAGCGCCTGCCGGAGGCAAAATCGCCGGTCTTGAATGCATGCATGCCGAGCGCGTTCAGAACTGGCGGATGCCGGGGCGCGGCGCGCCGGGCGTCTTCAAGCAGGCGCAGGGCTTCTGCCGCTTGTCCATTAGCGCCGGCCCGGTCCGCGGCTTCGATCAAGCCGCGAATGCGCGCCTCGTCAGCCGTTATGGCGCTCATGTGATGTTTGAATGAACGTCAGCCTGAATCCCGCGGGCTGATCGAATGCAGCTAGGCTGCTGAAGAGACTTCGCCGTCAATGGGGAGGCGGGCCCAAGCCCGCCTCCCACGCCTACCCGAACGCGGACTAGAGGTCCGCAGTGACATTGATGAAGATGTAGCGGCCGAGCGTGTCGTAGACCTGCGGGAAGGTGTTGCCATTGCCAAACACCCCGGGCAGATAGTCCAGATCGACGAGCGGCGGATCCCTGTCGAACACGTTGTTGACGCCCACGCGCAGCGTGACCTTCGAAGCGACCAGGTACGACGCTCCCAGATCGATGTAGCTGCGGGCGCTCAGCCAGGTACCGGGCTGCGTCGCCAAGTTGGGACCCGCCGGATCGTAGGGGCTGGTGGGCCCGTTCAGGAGCGGGTTCGACTGCGTATTCTCATTGGCCACCGTGCCAATCTTACGCCAATCGATCCACCCATCGAGGGCAGGTATCGGAGTGCGCCAGGTCGCCCGCAGCTTGTGCTTCCACTTCGGAGCGGGCACGCCGCAAGTTGCACCGTAGTAGCCGGCGCAGTTGTAGCTGCCAAGGCCGGGGACCGGCTCCGTCGCGAACTTGATGTCATAGTTGGCTACGAAGTCGAAATCGATTTTACCCGCCTTGCCTATGTCCAACTTGTATGACGACGTGATGTCGATACCCTGCGCGCTTTGCCACCCGAGGTTGTAGATTCCGTCGCTGACGTAGCTGTTGGTTCCGGCGAACAGCGAGCCGTCAGCGGCTGCTCCGACTGCCGGCGCGCGGTGGATTTTGTCGCAATACAATGGCAGCCCGCTGGCAATACACTCCGTCAGAATGAAGTTGGCACCGTAGGACGTGATGAAGTTATTGATCTTGATGTTGTAGTAGTCGATCGTGGCGTTGAAAGCCGGCAGCAGCGTCGGCGTCACGACGAATCCCACCGTATAGGTGTTGGCCACTTCCGGTGATAGATCCGGGTTGCCGCCTACGAGGCCGTTGTACTGCGACGCCGGATTGGACGCCACATGGCCGTATTCGGCAGGGGTTACACCGGTCAACTCGCACTGCGCCAAAGTCGGCGTCGGTGCCGCGCCGGCGCATGGATCGATCGTGCCATCAAGCTGTACGCGCGGTTGCAGGAAGAGCTCCTGCAGATTCGGCGCACGCACGGCCCGGTTGAACATGGCGCGCAGTCGCACATCGCTGATCGGCGCCCACTCGAGGCCCGCCTTGAAGGTGTTCGTGGAGCCGAACGCCAGGTTGTACTCGGAGTAGCGATAACCGGCCTCGATCGACAGCGACTTGAACCCCGGCATGTCTTCGACGAGGGGTAACCGCGCTTCCGTGAAACCTTCCCAAACGTGGAACGAGCCGTCGGTCGGGAGCACCGGAGCGCCCTGACCGGCGAGATCGTTCAACTGGAACTCCTCATCCGGGTCAAGCTCGGTCTTCTCCTCGCGATATTCGGTGCCGAAGCTGATCCCGAGCCCGTGATGCGCGGTGGGCAGCTGTATGCCCTCCTTGCCCAGATCGGCGGTCACCGAAGCGTCGGCAACCCGTTCTGTGGTCGCGCCCTTCGTTAGTCCGACCTCGCCGATGTAAGCCGCGGCAGCCGGCGTCACACCACCCACCTGGAAGATGTTCCACGGTACGCATCCCGGCGCGCCATTCGCACCATTGGCATTCGCAGCGCAAATGACGGTGCCGCCGGGGCCAGCCACGGCGTTCAGCGCATACGTGATGCGCGACTTGGAGACGTCGTTGAAGTACTCCTCCGACAATCGCGTGATGCCGTTCTGCAAATAGGCGTCGTAGCTCCAGGCATCATTGATATCACCCTTTACGCCGACCACGGTGCGGAACCCCGTGTGGCCGAGGTCGTCATACCGCGGACCGCCTTCCACATTGCGCCGGCCAAAGGCGACGTGCGCCTCGTCGGCCGGGCTCGTGCAGCCAAAGCCCGCGTATTCGGAAGGGGACAGGTAGGGATTGTTGCAGTTGACCTCCCACGTGGCATCGGGGACACCGGCGGTGGTACCCGTGCCGGAGAAGAAGAACGCGCCGCTGGGCGCGATCTGCGCGATCGAACGATCGTCCATGAACATGAATTCCATGTACGCCTGCGCGTGCTCATTGATGTCGTAGTGTGCGAATGAGCCTGCGGTGTAGCGCTCATCGGGGCGCTGGTAGTAATTCTGCGGAGCATAGTTAAAAAGAGTGGTGGTGGGCCCGGCGAAGACGGCCGGCGTCAGCGCATTGCCCGCGCCGATCGTGTAGAAGGCGCCGTTCAGGAGGAAGGTGCCGCGTGCCGAGGTCAATGAGCCGCCGCAGGAGATGTGGCCGCCGCTCGTCGTCAGCGAGCACTTGCTGAAATCGCGGCTCGCCTCAGTGACGGCATCGAGGCGCCGGTAGCCGGCGTACATCGTGGCATTGCCGCGGCCATCGGCGAAGTTGCCGCCCGCGATAATCGTGAAATCGCGGCCGTAGCCGTCATTAACCGTGTGTTGCGGCGGCGTGATGTTGAAGCTGCTCTCCAGACCCTGGACCCACGTGTCATGATTCTGGTGGTTATTGAAGTTGTAGTTGGCGTCGATGCGCACGCCCTGGAAGTGATCGTTCATCACGAAATTGACGGCACCGGCAACGGCATCGGCGCCGTACACGGCGGATGCACCGCCCGTCAGCACATCCACCCGTTCCACGAGTGCCGAGGGGATCTGGTTCAAGTCCGGTGCGGCATTGCCGTTCTGCGTCGGGTCACCGGGCATGAGGCGGCGGCCATTGACCAGCACGAGAGTGCGGGAGGCGCCCAGGCCGTACAGAGACACGGTCGCCTCGCCGGTCGCGCCGTTCGAGTCCATGGAACCGAAATCTGCCATCACCTGCGGCAGTTGGTTCAAGAGGTCCTCGATGCGGGTAACGCCCGTCTGCGAGATTTCCTCGGACCCGACGACCGTGACCGGACTTACGGATTCGAGCTGCGGCTGCGGAATGCGTGAGCCGGTGACCACCACCGTCGCAAGAGGGGTTGTTTCCTGCTCAGTTGCCTGCGCCTGTTGTGTTTGCGCTGCCGCGGGCAAGCTCGTAGCCGCCGCGGCCGTTACGGTACCCATTAAAAGGGCGTAACGAACTGCGCGCGCAATTTCTGTGTTGCGAGTCATCGGGTTTCTCCAGCGAACGGTTGTTCCGTTCTTAAAGTGTTGAGCCGCGGATTGAGTTAGATCCAACGACCATCTCCCCAAGGGTCTTTCAGAGCCGTGGCCGTACCAGATCACAGGATGCGACGGGCCGAGGCTCGAATGAGACGGATGCTAGCAATTGCGCCACAACTACGGAAGAGACTTTGTGAAAAAACAACACATCCTTGTTCACCGGCCAACCGCGCAAAGACTATGCCCGGTGACGGATCCCGACGCACGAGGCGGCGCCAGGCACATAAAAGACACAGCGGATGAAAGGCGTTGCAGCAACGCAACGCACCTTGCGCACTAAGCTCAAGGCCAAGACACCGGATCGCCGATGCGGATGCCGCGGCGCTGCGCCTCTCCCCCCTTGATTTCGAGCACGGCGATCACGGGCCCGTCGGAATTAATGGTCGCGAGCGACAGCGGCGGTGCGCGTGCTGCAATTTTCGCGATGTGGTGGTCCGGCCCGATGAAGAGCATGTCGAGCTCGATATAGGTATTTTTCATCCAAAAGGCGGTCGGCCGCGCCTCGGGCTCGGGAAATAGCATCCCGCGGCCGGCCGGCAGGTCACGTACAAACATCAATCCCTGCGCCTGGCGCGCCGGCGTGTCGGCGATCCACACGTCGAAGTGCTGCCGATGGGCGCCGCTGCCGATATCGACCGAGCTTTGCGCGAAGGTGGCAAGGTCGAGGGGCGGGCCCGTTTGAGCCGTCGATCCCGAGATCGCGCCGAAGGAGAGCAGCACGGCGGCGCACAGTCCGAAGAGAATCGCTCGAGTATTCATTTGGAGGGCTCCACGCCTGGGTGAGGTAGCGGGCTGTCAAAGTCGACACGGCCGGCAAAGTCGAAGCGGGTCACGAGAATGTGTTCGTCCCGATCGAGCGCGGCCGCCGGCAGCGTACAGAAGCCGCGCGCGATGACGCGATAGGAGCGCATCGCGGGACCCAGCGCTCCGACTCTTTCCTCGCGCAAATCATCGATCGTGCACTTATCCTCGCCGCGCGTGCTGTAGAGGCGCTGCTCGCCTTCGAAGATGATCGTCAGATTGGTCGGCAGCGCGCGTCCGGGTGCGCCCTCGGCGGTGGTTGCGACGCCAAATACCATGCGCAGGCGTCGGCCTCCCGAGCGCATCGGGCCGGCAAAACTCAGGCGGATTCCATGCCCATCGGGGCGCTCGCTGCCCGCGCACTCGAGCTCGGCATTTTTCCAGTCGATGTCGAGGTTCAAGGCCCCGCGAATGCGCGCCCGCAGAAAACCGTTACCCGTTGCCAGGCAACCCGGCGCTGCCGCCGCGGTTGCGGGCGCAGTGGATTCGGCTGCAAGCAGCGCAGCCGCCAGACACACAAAGACAACCAGGAATTTGCCCCACGCGCTCGCACGCATGCCGCCCAGTGTAGCCGCGAATGCCGAAGCTCCGAGCGCGATGTGGGGCGCTGATGTGCGAATGGACGTGGGGGGCGCATCTGCTCCCCCACAGCCCGGTATCAAACCCGTCAGAAGCGGTAGGTCACGCCGGCCAGGAAGAACCGGCCGACGGCGCCGTCCTGATCGAGCGTGCTGTAGCGGTAGAAGGCGCCGCCACCATAGCTCTCGAGGTCAACCGGCGGATTCGTGTTGAACAGGTTCGTGATCGAACCGTGCACGGACAGGTGATCGGTGACCGCGTACTTGGCGTACAGGTTCACGTCAGTGAAGTGATGCACCGAGCAGAATTGGTTCCACGCGCTGGGCAGCGTCGTGACCGACGGCATAATCGCCGCTCCGTAACTGTCCCCGGATGTCTGAATTGCGGTCAGGCAATTATCCCAACCGTCAAGCGGGTCCGTAAGAGTGAATGCACCGGTGTAGTTCACAGTCACGGTAGCCGTCGCCGGTCCCCTATCCCACGTCAGCGATGCGACGGCGCGCTGCCTGGGGTTGCCGGTATCGCCGGAGATTTCCGCCGGCCCGTGAGTTCCCGCTTCATCGTAGGTAACGCCGGCAACGACGAGCTCGTACTGGGAAATATAGGTGTAGTTCAGCTCCGCAGTGAGCGTACCCGCAGCGCCCACATCGAAGCGGCCGCGCAGGTCGACGTCAATTCCCGAGGTCTTGGTGATACCCGCGTTCTCGTACGGGAAACTACTGTAAATCGGATAGCCGACCGGCGTCAGCACATTCGCGGTCGTGCACGGAGTGCCATTGGTCGTCGTGTTGGTACACACCGGCAGTACCACCTGCGAGCCGCGGACAATGGAACTGAAACTGCCCAAACCGGTTTCGGACGCCGAAATGATGTCGTTGTTCAGCTGGATCCGGTACCAATCCACCGAGGCGCTGAATTGCCTGATCGGCTCAAAGATGATGCCAAGGGTCGCGTTGGTCGAGGTGACGGCCTTGAGGTTCGGGTTAGGCGGATCGACGCCCACGACCGGATACGAGCACAGCGCATTGTAAGAGCCCTTCGCATTGGTGCCATTCGCGCAGAGCACGGGGTCCGCACCGTTGCCTTCGCCGAACGCTATCCCTGACGTGCCGGATTCGGAGATGGATGGCGCGCGAAATCCCTTACCCCAGGTGCCGCGCAGCGTCACCATGTCCAGCGGGCTGTATTTGACGCCGAACTTCGGGGTCGCCGAGCCACCATACGTGTCGTAGTGGTCATAGCGCACGGCGGCGTTCACCTCGAGCTGTTTGATGGGCTTGCCACCGACTTCAATGAAGCCCGCCGTATCATCCTGCGAGCCGACCGTGAAGTTGGTGATGCCCTCTTGTGTCCCATTGGCGACCGACGGCGGATCCTGGTCGTTCTGAGCCTTGTGGAAGTACTGGAATCCGGCTCCCAGCTGCAGCGGGCCGCCAGGCATCTGGAAGAGTTCACGCGAACCGTGGAAATCGATGAGATCGAGAGTGCTCGACGGGCTTGTATTCACCGTAGGCGCGAAGAGGGATGCCCCGTTTGTAGACACTCCCGGGACGTAGGCGCCGCTATTCAAAGCCGCCTGCGCGGCGCCGGGCATGATTCCGCCGGAGAAATCCAACTGCATCTTTGCATACATGGCGCCCGCGGAAAAATCCAGGTCCCAACCGGCGGCGGTGCCGTGCAAATCCGCAAACAGGCGGTAGGTATTCGTTTGAGTGTTTATCACCCAGGGGCCGACATCCGGGAAGCTGTAGACCAGATTCGCGCGCGCGCCGTACGGGTTCAGCGCAGAATTTGCCGGTAGCGACAGCACCGGATAAATGACGTTCGACAACGACTGTCCGGGACCCCAGGCAATTAGGGGAATGGAACCCTGTTCTTGGCCGGTATTGTTGAGAAGGTGGCCAAAGGCGGGCTCCGTCGGCGGCGCAACCTGCTCCGCGACACTGTCGAACAGCGACGCCGTGACGGTGATTTTCCAATCGTTCGACAGCGCCTTCGTAAACTTGCTGAGGAAGTTCGTCTGCTCGGTGGGCGGCTGAAGCAACCCGGGAAACGCGAACGTGCATTTGTCAGCGGCCTGCAGGGCCGCGGTGCAGCCGGGCAGGAAAGATTCCGCCGGCAGACCATTCGGATACACACCGGCAGCATTGGGCGTCGTCGGATTGATCAAATAGCCGGTGACGCTATCCGGATAGACAAGACCGGTCGCGCCGATGGCGCCTGGATTGGTGTTCTGGCCGCCGGGCAGCCCGGTCCAATTAAGGTTTGTCCATGTGCCGCTGCGGCTGCTGCCCAGAATCTTATCCTGACGATGCCAGTCGATGGCCATGTAGACGTTGTAGCCATCGTTCGCCAGATCGCCCCAGCCCAGTATCCCGGCCGCGTGCATAGTCGAGCCGTCCCCGTGCTGGCTCGTGCCGCCTTCTGCTGTGAGCTCTGAACCCACGTAGCTCTGCTTCAATTTGATATTGACCACACCGGCGATCGCATCGGCGCCGTACAGCGCTGACGCGCCATCCTTGAGTACTTCGACACTTTCGATGGCGTTGAACGGAATCGCGCTGACGTCGACGAAGCTGCGCTCGCCATCGTCGCTCAGCGGATAGGCGACCATGCGTTCGCTGTCGATCAGCGTGAGCGTGTCGCCCACGGTCAGACCGCGTAGGGCAATGCCGGAGCCACCCGAGGCAAACGCCTGCCCGAAGCCCTGATTGAGCGTGCCCTGGCCGTTCGCTGAGAGGGTACGCAGCACGTCCGAAACGTTGGTGTAGCCGCTGTCGAGCAGCTCCTTCTCGCTGATGACCTGCACTGGGCTGGGTGTTTCGGTATCAGTGCGTTTGATCAGGGAGCCGGTGACGACTACCTGCGTGAGCGGCTCCTCGCCCTGGGCCTGCGGTGCGTTCTGTGCCGTCGCCCATTGTGCGGCGCCTAGCGCCACTGCGGTCCACAGGGCTCGGCGCGGGTATTGCGAGACGCTCATGATTGACGGCTCCACGGTTTTTAGTTGTTGCTTCGGCAGCAGACGATGCCGCATGCATAGCCGTATTTCGCTTGCCCGTCGGGGCTAGCACGCTCATCGGATCGCCGCACCGTTACGCATGGAATCGTATGACAATAAGCGGGACCACAACAAGACTCATCGGTTAATTTTAATGCGTTGACGCCAATTGTTGCTTTGGTGCAACGGCAATTTTCAGACCAGCTTCTGCGTGCATGAGGCGCGGCGACTCACGCAAGCGACGAAACGGTTGCGCCCTTTCTACTGCAGGCAGGCAGGGGATTTAAAAATGCTCTCAGCTCGGCGTAACGAGCAGCCGTTTCGCGATGCGCGCATGCATGCGGCCTATGCCGCGTGCGACGTGCATCAAGGTGGTTAGGACCACGAGGCCAATGATGCCGAGGAATGCTAACGGCAGCGTCGCCGCAAGCCAGGCGGGTTGCATGGTCAGGTGCGCGTGGACAAAGCCGACGTGCTCCAGAATTCCGACGAGCGGCGCAAGAATGGGCAAGAGACCCAACGACACGCCCACGAAGGCGATTACGAAATAGGCGATGCCAAGCGGCAGCATCAGGACGAAATAGGCAAGCGTAGTCCAGGTGCGGCTGTCCTTGAGCATGGCGCCGATCCTGGCCCAGAGGCCCATCGCGGGACCCGGATGCACGGGCCTGCGCGGCATGCGCTCCCCGGTCATCGCTTCTATCAGGCGCCCTTCGCCGAGCGCAATGACGCGCACCACTCCGATGAAGGCCAGGAAAAACGGAATTCCGATGATCAAGGTGGCAAGCCCGAGCGACAGCGCAATGCCGGTGACGGCGACGACGAAATAGAAGATGCCGGTCAACAGCGCCAACAACATGAAAAAGACGGACGTATAGGCGCGCGGGTCGCGGTACACGCCGAAGAAGCGCTGCAGAGCGCCCGGCGAGTGGATAACGGGGCGCGCAGGTGGTGGTTGCAATGCAGCCTTAACTTTGGCCTCGGTTTCGCGGTAGGCGGCCGCGACTTCATCGGGCGCACCGTAGGTGCTGGCAATGAGCTCCAGCACGTCCGCCTCGGACTTGTCAGGGTGGGCGGCAATCTCGGCGCGCAGATATTCTTCGGCGTCGTAGGCGGCGTCCTGAATGAGCGCGGGGTCCTGATCCGCAAGCGCAGCCCGCAATTGTTTCAGGTAGGCGTCAATCGAGCGGGGGGCGGCCGGTGTCATGGGGTGATTCCTGCCTCAATGAAACGATCGACGAAGTCGCGTGTCTGCCGCCAGACATCGCGGTACTGGCGCAGCATCGTGCGGCCGTCTTCGGTGATGCGGTAATAGCGCCGCGGCGGACCCGAGTACGAGGGAACGATGCGGCTCGTCAGGAGCCCTGCGGCGCTCAGCGCCCGCAGCACGGGGTACACGGTCCCCTCCTTGAAAAGAGCTTCGCCTTCGTTCGCCTTCTGCAGCCGCTTTGCGATTTCGTATCCATAGAGGTCCTCCTGAGTGGCTGCGAGCACCGCGAGCAGGACCAGTGCCACGAGGCCGCCGTTGAGGTCCTTCTGAAACTTGCGTACCTGGCTCTCTTCCATCGGGCTACTGTCCCTCGGACAATACTATAATGTTACTAATACTAGATGACAACTAGTATATTTTATTGAAATGACGCCCTCCGATGGTCTTTAACATTGTGTAGCTGCTGAGACGTAATAAGCAGCAACTAGAGTTCGCGTCCTTTAACGTCCGCCCCGTATGCGAAATCCATTGCTCGAAGTGGCTCCCGTCATCCCCCGCGCGCTCGCGCGCTTGCCGGAGCTGGCGGCGAATCTGTTCTTCAGTTGGCACCGCCCGACCCGCGCGCTGTTTGAGGATCTTGACCGCGAGCTGTGGAAGCAAGCGGGCGGGAACGGACGCCTGATGCTGCGCTGCATGAGTCAGGACGCGCTCGATGCGGGCGCGCGCGACGCGCAGTACCTGGCTCGCTACGCACAGGTGCTCGCGACCTTCGACTCCTATCTGCGCGCACCACCGACGCGCGCGGACGCACCACAGATCGCCTATTTCTGCGCCGAATATGGCTTTCACGAGAGCTTCCCCATTTATTCAGGGGGCCTCGGCGTACTCGCCGGCGACCATTGCAAGGCCGCCAGCGACGAGCGGATGAATTTCGTGGCGGTGGGACTCTTGTACGGGCAGGGCTTCTTTACCCAGAGCGTCGATAACGACGGTGTGCAGTGCGCGCAGTATCTTGAGCACGACCCGCGCGATCTGCCGGTCGAGCCGCTGCGCCAGCCGAACGGTCTGTGGCTCACCGTGACCGTACGCATCACCGGGCGCGATGTGGTGGCGCGCGTCTGGAAAGCCGAGGTCGGGCGTGTGGCAGTCTACCTGCTCGATACGAACTGTCCCGAAAATGCGGCTGTCGATCGCGACATCACCCACCGGCTCTACGGCGGCGATCAGTCGACGCGCATTCGTCAGGAAATCATGCTCGGCGTCGGCGGCGTGCGCGCGGTGCGCGCACTCGGCCTCGCGCCTGCCGTATGGCACTTGAACGAAGGGCATGCCGCGTTCTTGATCGTGGAGCTCTTGCGCGAGCACATGGGGCACGGACTCGCTTTCAATGCGGCGCTGGAGACCGTGGCCGCGGGCGGCGTGTTCACGACCCACACGCCGGTCGCGGCGGGCCACGATGTCTTTGGCCATGACCTTCTGGTCGCGCACTTCGGCGATTTCATCCGCGAGCTGGGTGTGCCGATCGAGCGCTTTCTCGAGCTCGCGCACGCGCCCTCGCAGCCGGGTCTGTTCAACATGACGCGCCTCGCCCTGAACGGGACGCGGCACGTCAACGGCGTCAGCCGCATTCATGGCGGCGTGTCGGCGCGCCTCTGCGCTGATCAATGGCCGCAGATACCGCCGGAGGAGAACCCGGTCGGCTACGTGACGAACGGCGTGCACGTACCGACCTTCCTGCACCAGACGTGGGCGGATTATTTCGACAGTGCGCTGCCCGCGGATTGGCGCGAGCGCCTGCGCGATGTGGATTTCTGGCGTCTGATTGAAGCGCTGCCCGACGATCGTTACTGGGAGACCGCGCAGGCAGTCAAGTCGCAGATGCTCGCCAGTGTGCGTGAGCGGGTGCAGCGCGAGTACGTGCGCAAGGGCTTGAGCACCGCACAGTGCCGGCACGTCACCCGCCTGCTGGATCCAGTTCGTCCGGATGTGCTCACGATCGGTTTCGCACGCCGCTTTGCCACCTATAAGCGCGCGGCCCTGCTGCTGCGCGACCGGGCGCGCCTCGCGCGCCTGCTGCACGATGCGGGCCGACCGTTGCTGTTCCTGTTCGCAGGCAAGGCGCATCCGGCAGACGAGCCGGGCAAGGCCGTGCTGCGCGAGATCAAACAGTTGATGCTGCTGCCGGAATTTGTCGGGCGAATCGTGTTCCTCGAGGACTATGACATGCAGCTCGCCCGCTGGCTCGTGTCGGGAGTCGACGTCTGGCTCAATAATCCAATCGCGCCGCTCGAGGCGAGCGGCACCTCAGGGATGAAGGCGGCGGTGAACGGCCGCCTCAACCTGTCGGTGCTGGACGGCTGGTGGGGCGAAGCCTGCGCCGGCGACAATGGCTGGGGAATCCCGCCGGTCAGCGCGCGCGATCCGGAGCGGCGTGATGCACTCGAGTCGGACCTCATCTTTGAGACTCTGGAGCAGGAAGTGGTGCCTCTTTATTATGCGCGCGACACGCACGGTCGCTCCCCGGAGTGGGTGCGGCGCAGCAAGCGCGCCATGACGAGCGTGATTCCGCGCTTCAATACTCGGCGCATGGTCTACGACTACGCGCAGGGACTCTACGGCCCGGCTGCGCGCCAGTACGCGAGGCTCGCCGCGGACAATTTCGCCGGCGCGCAGACGCTTGCCGACTGGAAGCAGCGCGTGCGCCAGGCATGGCCGCGGGTTGTGCTGCGGGTTCTGAACGATGCGCCCGCGGAGCTCGCGCGCGGTGAGCGTGTGCGACTGCGCGTCGCTGCGGCGCTCGCGGGACTCCAGGCTGCGGATGTGCGCGTGGAGTTTGTCGCGCGCCGTCGCCTGCCGGAGAGCGCCTTCGAGATGCCCGCACTCTCATCCTATGGCAACGGTGTGCGCGACGGCTTGTGGAGCGCGATGCTGACGTCGACTGCAGAGCTCGAGACGGACGGTGCCGCAGTGTTTGCGCTCGATGCGCAGCCTCCCGAGTGCGGTCAATTCGCGACCCAAATCCGCATCTATCCCTGGCACGAGCTGCTGTCGCACCCCTTCGAACTCGGTCTCATGAAGGAGCTGTAGTCATGTGCGCGCGCAGGCATGGCGAGCGCTGGCGGTGGCACCGCACGCACGCCTGCCGCGCGAGCGCAAAGAAGTGTCGTGACGCTGACAAGCGTCGTCGAGAGCCATTGACGCACCGGCCGTCAGGCGTGTAGACAGAACCTGCCGGAATAAAAAGCGTCTGATCGAGCTATGCCCCGACACCCTGCGCGCACGTCCTCCGGCCGCTATGTCAGCCGCCTGACCGGCGGCACGCTTGCGGTGATCATGGCCGGGGGCCGTGGCGAGCGCCTGAAGGCGCTGACCGAACACCGCTGCAAGCCCGCAAGCCCCTTCGGCGGCAAATTCCGCATCATCGACTTCGTGCTGTCGAACTGCGTGAACTCGGGCATTCGCCAGATTGCCATCCTGACGCAGTACAAGGCGCAGTCACTGATTCAGCACGTCGAGCGCGGCTGGAGCTATCTGCGCGGGGAATTCGGCGAGTTCATCGAGGTCATTCCGGCGCAGCAGCAGATCGGGGAGCTGTGGTACCGCGGCACCGCCGATGCCGTCTATCAGAACATGGAAATCATCCTGTCGCACCGGCCCAAGCACGTGCTGGTGCTCGCCGGCGATCACATCTACAAGATGGATTATGGTCCGATGATCGCGTACCACGTGGAGAAGGGTGCGGACATTACGGTGGGTGTGGTGGAGGTGCCGCGCGATCAGTCGATTCATTTCGGAGTGCTCACCGCCACCGAATGGAACCGCGTGACGCAATTCGCGGAGAAGCCGGCGGTGCCCGATACGATGCCGGGCAAACCGGAGTCGATCCTGGCGTCGATGGGCATCTACGTCTTCAATACGCGCCTGCTCGAGAAGCTGCTCGCCGAGGACTCGCTCGATGCGACGTCAGTCCACGATTTCGGGAAGAATATCCTGCCCAAGGCGATCGACCAGCTGCAGACCTTCGCCTATCCGTTCCAGGATGTGAAGACCCGTGCGCAGAGTTACTGGCGCGACGTCGGCACGCTCGACGCCTACTACGAGGCGAATATTGAACTGGTGCACGTGCGGCCCGAGCTCAACATCTACGACGAGGACTGGCCCATCTGGACCTATCAGGTGCATCAGCCGCCGGCGAAGTTCATCCTCGACGAGGATGGACGGCGCGGCATGGCGATCAATTCCATGGTGTCCGGCGGCTGCATCATCTCCGGCGCCATCGTGCGCGAGTCGCTGCTGTTCTCGGACGTGCGCGTCGATGAACGCTCGCGCATCGAGCGCTCCGTGATTCTGCCGCACGTGGAGATCGGCAAGGGCTGCAGCGTCATCGGCGCCATCATTGACGAGGGCTGCATGATCACCGACGGCATGCAGATCGGCGTCGACCGCGGCGCCGATGCGCACCGCTTTGATGTCACCGACAAGGGCGTGGTGCTGGTGACGGCCGGCATGCTGCGGCGTCCGGAGGGCGCTGCACGATGACGCCGCCTGCGCGGCTGCCGGTGGTGCTCATGTGGCACATGCACCAACCGCAGTACCGCGATGCCCTCACCGGTCAATACGTGCTGCCGTGGACCTATCTGCACGCGATCAAGGACTACGCGGACATGGCGGCGCATCTGGAGGCTGCGCCTGCGGCGCGCGCCGTCGTCAATTTCACGCCGGTGCTCATCGAGCAGCTCGAGGAGATCGCCGCGCGCATCGTTCAGCACCTCGAGTCGGGCGCGGCGCTGCCCGATCCGGTGCTCGCGCTCCTCGGGCCCGCGGAACTTCCGCAGGCGGCCGCGCAGCGGCTCGAGCTCCTGCGCGCCTGTCTGCGCGCGCAGCGCAAGAACATGATCGAGCGCTTCCCCGCGTACCTTGAGCTCGCGACGCTCGCCGAAAACTTTGCCACTCCCGAGCTTGTCGGCTATGCCTCCGATCAGTACTTGCACGATCTGGCGGTGTGGTATCACCTGGCATGGCTCGGCGAGACGGTGCGCCGCACCGAGCCGCTCGTTGCGGCCTTGAGCGCACAGGGCCGCGCCTTCACGCTCGCCAACCGACGCGAGCTGCTGGCGCTGATCGGCCGCATCGTCGGCAGCATCATCCCACGCTTTCGCGCCTTGAGCGATGCGGGGCAATGCGAGCTTTCGCTCACGCCGTATGCGCACCCCATCGTGCCGCTCTTGATCGATTTTGCCGCGGCGCGCCAGTCGCAACCGACGGCGACCCTGCCGCACGGGCCCTATCCCGGTGGCGCGGAGCGGGCGGCCTGGCATATGCGCGAGGGCATCCGCGTGTTTGCGGCAGCCTTTGGCAGGCGCCCCGTGGGCTGCTGGCCTTCTGAAGGCGCGATCAGCGCCGAGACGCTCGCGCTCATTGAGAAGTTCGAGTTTCGCTGGGCGGCGTCCAGCGCGAATGTGCTGCGCGCAAGCCTCCTCGCGAGCGATGCAGCGCGCACGCTCGGCGAGCGCGACTTCAACCGCCCATATCGGCTCGATAACGCGCACCTGAATTGTTTTTTTCGTGACGACGAGCTCTCCGACCTCATTGGCTTCAGCTACGCCACGTGGCGCGGGGATGATGCCGCAGCCAATCTCGTCCACGAGTTGCTCGAGCGGGCGCGCGGCCTCGACGGCGCCCCCGGCCACGCGGTTCTGATTGCGCTCGATGGGGAGAACGCCTGGGAGCACTATCCTTTCAACGGCTATTTCTTCTTGAGCGCGCTGTACGCGGCGCTTACGGCGCATCCTGCGCTTGAGCTGACGACCTTGTCGCAATGCACGGCGCGCGGCCTCGTCCCCGCAACGCTTGCGCGGGTCGTTGCCGGCAGCTGGGTGCATGGCACGCTTGCAACGTGGATGGGGGATGCGGCAAAGAACGCCGCGTGGGAGCTCTTGTGTGATGCGAAGCGGGCATTTGACCGCACCTCCTTCGACGGCGACACCGGCCGCGCCGAGCGCAGCGCCGCCGAGCGGCAGCTTGCCTTGTGCGAAAGCTCGGACTGGTTCTGGTGGTTCGGCGACTACAATCCTGCCGACGCGGTGACACAGTTTGACCGCCTCTATCGCCGCCAGCTCGTCAACCTGTATCGCATCTTGAAGCTTGCGCCGCCGGAGAATCTGTCGCAGCCGTTGTCCGTAGGCCATGGCGCACCAGAGCACGGCGGTGTCATGCGCCGCGCGACGGCGGGCTAGGCGGCCGTGGGCGGCGAAGTCCTGCCGGTATTTGACCGCCGGCGTTCGGGAGTGCTCCTGCACTTAAGCTCGCTCGATGCCGCGCTCGGCCGCGGCGGCCGGGCATTCATCGACTGGCTCGCGACGGCCGGCTTCAGCGTCTGGCAGATCCTGCCCCTCGGGCCGACCGGTGCGACGCACTCGCCTTACTGGGTGCGCTCCGACTTTGCCGGCAACACGGCATTCATCGACAGCGGTGAGCGGCCGCGCGCGGACGGTGACGACTACCGCGCGTTCCTCGATGCCTCCAATTCCTGGCTCGAGGACTATGCGGATTTCGAAGTCTTGAGTGCCCTGCACGGCGGCCGCCCGTGGTGGCAGTGGCCGGCCGAGTACCGCGACCGCGAGAGCGCTGCACTCGAGCATCTGCACGGCGAACACGCCGAGGAGCTCACGCGCTGGAAGATTGAACAGTTCGTGTTTGCATCGCAGTGGCAAGGACTGCGCGCCTATGCGCATGCGCGCGGTGTGCGGCTCCTCGGGGATGTGCCGTTCTATGTGGCTCCGGATTCTGCGGAAGTTTGGACGCACCGCGCGCAATTTCAGCTTGATGCGGCAGGGCTGCCGCTGGCCGTGGCCGGCGTGCCGCCGGATTATTTTTCTGAGTACGGGCAGCTGTGGGGCAACACGCTGTATGACTGGTCGCGCATGCGCAGCGACGGTTTCGAATTCTGGCGCGCGCGCATTCGCCGGCAGCTCGCGCGCGTGGATGTGCTGCGCATCGATCACTTTCGCGCCCTGTGTGCTCACTGGGCAGTTCCCGCCGGCGCGCCCGATGCGCGCAGCGGCGCCTGGCGTCGCACTCCCGGTCGCGCCTTGTTGAAGGCGCTGCAGGCGGAGCTGTCAGTGTTGCCGTTGGTCGCCGAGGATTTGGGATTCATCACCCCCGATGTCGAAGCGTTGCGGCGGCGCTTTCGGCTGCCGGGGATGCGCGTGCTGCAGTTCGGCTTCGACGGTGATCCCTATAATCCGCACCTGCCGCACATGCATCGACATAACAGCGTCGTCTACACCGGCACGCACGACAATGACACGAGCGCCGGATGGTTCGCGGGCCTGGATGGTGAGACGCGCCGCCGGGTCGAGTCCTATCTCGGCACCGGTGCGCACGCCATGCCAGGGGCGTTGATCCGCGCCGCCTGCGCATCGGTGGCTGCGCTTGCGGTCGTGCCGCTGCAGGATCTCCTCGGCCTTGGTGCCGAGGCGCGGCTCAATACTCCCGGGACCTCGCATGGCAACTGGAGCTGGAAAATGCCGCAGGCTGCGCTCACGCACGAACTTGCGCAGCGTTACGCCACCTTGAACCGGCAGTACGCGCGCGCTTGAGCGCGCAAGCCATTTGATATCATGCGGTAATGAAATTCGCTGCGGTCCTCCTGGGCGCGTGGGCGCTCGCCGGTTGCTCGGTATTTGCACCCAAGCTGCAGAGTCCGCATCTTTCCATTGCCAACGTTGAGCTCCTGAGCAGCACTTTGTGGGAGCAGCGCCTGCGCGTACACATACGCGTGGAAAATCCCAACGATCAGGCGCTGCCGGTATCGGCGTTGACCTACTCGATCGAGGTCGCGGGCCAGGAGCTCGCGCACGGCGCCGCCAATCAGAGCTTTGTCGTGCCGGCGCGCGGCTCGAGTGAATTCGCCACCGACGTTACGGCGAACATGGCCGGCGCCCTGATTGCGATCCTCGGCCGCAGCCACGGGGGCGCGAACGAGCCCATCGACTATCGCATCGTCGGCGAGGTGCGGCTTGCGGACGGATTCGTGCGCTCGATCCCCTTCGATCACCAGGGGGCCTTCAAGCTACAGTAGCGCTGCGCGCCAAACCCTCGTAGAGCTCGACGTACTGTCCTCCCTGCCGGACCCAGGAGAAATCCTGGCTCATGCCGTTCGCAACGAGCGCGCGCCAGTGAGCGGGCTGCCCGTACAGCTTGAGGGCGGTTGCCAGCGCCTGTGCAAACGCTGCGGCGGAAAAGTCGTCAAATACGATGCCCGTGCCGCGCCGCGTGGCGCGCTCATAGTGCTGCACCGTATCCGCGAGGCCGCCGGTGCGCCGCACGAGCGGCACCGTGCCGTAGCGCAGCGAGTACATTTGATTGAGACCGCAGGGCTCGTACAAGGAGGGCATGAGGAACAGATCGCTCGCCGCCTCTATCCAATGGGCGAGTTCATCGCTGTAGCCGCGGTGGAACAGAACCCGTCCGGGGAAGCGCTGCTGCAGGGATGCAAAATATTCCTCATAGCGCGCCTCACCGCTGCCGAGTCCTACCAGCGCGAAATCATGCGCCAGAAGTGCGCGCGGCAGCTCATCGAAGGTGATGTCAAATCCCTTCTGCGCGGCCATGCGGCTGACGAAGCCGACCAGCGGCGCACGCGCGCCGACGGTCAATCCGCAGCGCGCGAGAAACTCCTGCTTGAGCGCTGCCTTGATCTCAAGGTGCGCGGGGTCATAGTGGCCGGACAGGAAGCGGTCATGGCGCGGATCCCATTCGTCGTAGTCCACGCCGTTCAGGATCCCGCTCAACGCCGCGCCGCGCGCGCGTAACGCCTCCTGCAGACCCATGCCGTATTGAGCGGTGCGAATTTCTGCGGCATAGGTTGGGCTTACTGTTGTAATCGCGTCCGCGTACATGATGCCGTGCTTGAGCGCATTGATGTGGCCGGCGCGCAGGTCATCCTGGTGCAGCCGGTCGGTGCGCGCACCCAGCCCCAGGTCTGCGACGGCGCTGGCGGAAAACATGCCCTGGTAGCCGATGTTGTGAATGGTGAGTACCGAGCGCGTGTGCTTGAAGAGCGCGTCCCAGTCGTACGCCACCTTCAGGTAAAGAGGCGCAAAAGCGGCGTGCCAATCGTGAGCGTGCAGAATCTGCGGACTGAAAGCCATGCGCTCGCAGCATTCGAGCGCCGCACGCGTGAGTGCGATGTAGCGCAGATGCTCGTCGGGATCAGTGGTGTAGATGCTGGCGCGTGCATAGAGGGCCGGGCAGTCGATGAACTGCACGGCCGCGCTCGAGCCCGGGACGCGCGCCGTCAACACCGAATAGCGGTAGCGGTGCGGGCCAAATTCCAACGCGACATTCTGCAGCCCCGCGACGGGCTGCGGCGCGACGGCCGCGCGATCGATGGCGCTGTAGAGCGGCGTGAAGACGCGCACGTCGTGACCGGAGCCGTGCAAATATTTGGTGAGTGCCCCGCAAACATCCGCAAGACCTCCGGTCTTTGAGAACGGCGCGACTTCGGAGCCGATGAGGCAGATCCTGAGCTTCATCCATCCATTGTAGGGTCCGCTCGCGCGCGCGCGATTCGGTGCCGCGCGTCGGCAGTGCCGGCGGTATTGTGTTGCAATGCAACATAAATCCCGCTGCCCGGAGACCCGCCATACGCGTGTCAACCCTGTCGCAACCTCTTAACTTATTGATAAAAGTATAAAAAATCAGTCGGCTGTCCGGCGACAGCCGCCCCCGCTGGTAGAATGGCCACACTCCCCACACCCGCAGCCCGCCGCCGGGCCAGCTTTGAGACCTTCGTCGATACTCGCGGGTGCCGGGGTCTTAATGCGGAATCGGTGCACTAAATTTCATGTCTGCCTCGCCATACAAACAACTTGAACAGGAGTTCAAACGCCTCCACGCTTTTCGCGGTGCCCTGTCGTTGCTGCGCTGGGACGCGGCGGTAATGATGCCGCGCGCGAGCGCCGACCTGCGCGGTGAGCAGCGCGCCGCGCTCGAAACCGAGTACCACGCTTTTCTGACGGCGCCGCGCATCACGCGCCTTCTCGATCGTGCCCAGGCGAACGCGCAGGGGCTCGCCGATTGGCAGCTCGCCAATCTGCGCGAGATGCGTCGGCAGCGCGATCATGCGATCGCCATTCCCGTATCGATCATCTCGGGACTCGTCAAAGCGACGGCACGTGCCGAGGCTCAATGGCTCGAGGCGCGCAAGCAGGGGAAGTTCGACATCTTCGCCCCGCACCTGGAAGAAGTGGTGAGCCTGGTGCGCGACAAAGCGTCACTTCTCGGCCAGGCGTTGAACCTCACGCCCTACGATGCGCTTGTCGATGAGTTCAGCCCGGGGCTTACGAGCGCGGAGATCGAGGCCATGTTCAAGGCGCTCTCGCGCCGCCTGCCCTCGCTCATTCGCGAGACGATTGCGCTGCAGGACGCGCGGCCGCTGCTGCCGATTACTGGCAAATTTGCGCCGGCGAAGCAGCATGCGCTCGCCGTTGAGGTCATGACTGCGATGGGCTTTCCCTTCGATCGCGGGCGTTTGGACGAGAGCGATCATCCCTTCACCGAAGGGGTGCCCGGAGATATGCGGGTGACCACGCGCTTCGATCCCAACGATCTATTTTCGGGACTCCTCGGCGCGCTGCACGAGACCGGCCACGCGATGTACAACCTCGGATTGCCGCACGAGTGGCGCGATCAGCCGGTCGGCCGCGACCGCGGCATGGGTCTGGAGGAGAGCCAGTCGCTCCTGATTGAGATGATTCTGTGCCGCAGCCGTCCGTTTGTGCACTATCTGCGGCCGCTCCTCGAGAAGCATTTTGGAGTCAGCGGACCTGAGTGGGAGGCGGAGAATGTCTACGCTCACCTTACGCACGTGCGCCGCAGCCTGATCCGGGTCGACGCCGATGAGCTCACCTATCCGCTGCACATCATGTTGCGTTATGAGCTCGAGAAGCAGCTCCTGAGCGGCGAGCTCGCCGTGCGCGACCTGCCCGCAGCATGGAACGCCGGCATGGAGCAGCGGCTCGGCATCAAGCCGCCCAACGATGTGCAAGGCGTGCTGCAGGATATTCACTGGGCGGTGGGATCGTTCGGCTATTTCCCATCGTATGTGCTCGGCGCCGTCATTGCCGCGCAGCTGCATGACAGTCTGCGCCGGGATGTCCCGCAGCTCGATGCGGAGCTCGCCCGGGGCGACTTCTCGAGCCTGTTCGCATGGCTGCGCACGCATATTCACGCGCTCGGCGCGAAGGTGACGATGCAGGAGCTGATGAAGGCGGCCACTGGCAAGCCGCTGTCGGCCGTAGCCTTCGTGCGTTATGTCGAGAACAAGTATCTCGAAAGCTCGGCGAACAGCGCCGCCGCCTGATCGACAACCCCCTTGAAGCTGTCGCGAACCCTTCAGCGCCTGCAGGCACACTTGCGCGCGCTCACCGGCAAGGCGATCGCTGACTTCAGCATGATCGACGCGGGCGACCGGGTCATGGTGTGCCTGTCGGGCGGCAAGGACTCCTACACGCTTCTCGATGTGCTCCTGTCGCTCAAGAGGAGCGCGCCCGTGTCCTTTGAGCTGCTCGCCGTCAATCTCGATCAGAAGCAGCCCGGGTTCCCCGCCGCCGTGCTGCCGGACTATTTGAGTTCGCTCGGGGTGCCTTTTCACATCATCGAGCAGGACACCTACGGCGTCGTCAGGCGCGTGATCCCCGCAGGCAAGACGATGTGCGGCCTGTGCTCGCGTCTGCGGCGTGGCGCCCTGTACCGCTTCGCCGCGGAGCACGGCATCACCAAGATCGCCCTCGGTCATCACCGCGACGACATCATTGAGACTCTGTTTTTGAATATGTTTTTCGGCGGTCGCCTGAAGGCGATGGCGCCGAAGCTGCTGAGCGAGGACGGACGCCACGTGGTGATCCGACCGCTCGCCTATGTGCCGGAACGGGACATCGCGCGCTATGCGCGCGGGCGTGCGTTCCCCATCATTCCGTGCCTGCTGTGCGGCTCGCAGCAGAACATGCAGCGCGTCGCGGTGAAGAACATGCTCGCCTCCTGGGAGCGCGACTATCCCGGACGCAGCGCCACCATTTTCGCCTCCCTGCAGAATCTTGCGCCCGAGCATCTGGCGGACCCGCGGCACTTCGACTTCGCGCACCTGCGCGCCGGTGCCGTTACGGCGATGAGCGACGCGCAGGAGCGCGAACTCGCCCGGCGGCTTGAGTTCGCCGCCGTCCAGGTGGCGTGAAGCTCCCCGTGACGCGTACGGACAGCTCGCCGTCCGTGCAGGCGCCTGCGCCGCCACTGGCGAGCTGCTACTGGGTGCTTCCCGGGCAATTCCTCGCCGGTGAACACCCCTCCGGCGACACTCCTGCCGAGCGCCGTGCGCGCGTGAAGTCGCTGCTCGCCGCGGGGGTAAATTGCTTCGTTGATCTGACTATGCCGCAGGAACTCGAGGCGTACGATTTCGAGCTGCCGCCCGAAGTGGAATATCTGCGCGAGTCGATTCAGGACCACAGCGTCCCCACCGCGCCCGAGCAGATGGTGCGCATCATCGAGTTTCTCGAGCGCGCGCTCTCGCTGGGCCGGTGTGTGTACGTGCACTGCCGCGCAGGCATCGGACGCACCGGTACGGTCGTCGGCTGTTTCCTGGCGGAGCGCGGTCGCTCGGGAGATGAGGCGCTGCAGGAATTGAACGGACTCTGGCAGCGCTGCGCGCGCGCACGGATCTGGGCCTTCGTCCCGGAGACCGACGAGCAGGTCGAGTACATCCGCAGCTGGTCGCGGCGCGCTCCGGAAGCGCCGGCGCTGCCGGCGGGCAGCGAGGATCTGCGCGCGCGTTTTCGCGGCGCCTTGACGGGGCTGGCGGTCGGCGATGCGCTCGCCGCCGCAACCCAGGAGCGCACCGCCGGCAGCTTTGCGCCCATTCTCGAACTCATCGGCGGCGGACCGTTCGCGTTGCCCGCCGGCGCCTGGAGCGACGATACGGCGATGGCATTGTGCCTGGCGGAAAGCCTGCTCGAGCGTGGCGGGTTCGATGCGCGCGATCAGATGCAGCGCTACAGCCGCTGGCACGAGCACGGGCATTTATCGGCGACCGGGCGCGCTTTGGGGATCACGGCGAGCACTGCGCGTGCGCTGGCGCTGACCAAGTGGCAGCGCAAGCTCTTCTCCGGTTCGCACGATCCGAGCCAACTGGATCCGGAGCCGCTGTCGCGCGTCGCCCCAGCCGTCATGTTTTTTTACGCCACGCCACAGGTGGCGGTTCATCAGGCGTGCGAAGCCGCGCGCACGACCTGCCAGGCGCCCCTGGTCCTCGAATGCTGCCGCCTGTTCGCGGCGTTTCTGTGCGGCGCGCTGGCAGGCAGATCCAAGGCGGACATTTTCGCTCCCCCAGCCGACGTCCTCGACCTCTCGCGCCTGCGGCCCGCGGTTGCTGCGCTCGCAACCGCAGTGCGTGAGCCGCGTCCCAAGGCCGCGGGGTCGCGAATCGACACCGCCTTGCACTCCGCGCTCTGGGCTTTTCGCACCACCGACGGTTTTCGCAGCGGCGCGCTGCGTGCCGCAAATCTGGGCGGCAGCTCGGACGTCATCACGGCCGCGTACGGAGCGCTCGCCGGCGCACACTATGGCGTCGACGCGATTCCGGCCGCATGGCGCGCGGCTCTTGCGCACCATGAACTCATCGAGCGCTTCGCCGACCGCTTGCTGGCCTGTGCGATGCTTGGGTAAGCTGCCACATATAAGATGAGCTGGCCGCGCAATCTCGCGCGTGCTGTTCGCCCAAGCTTAAGGACTTTCCGATGGCGCATCGTCCTCGCACCGCGGCGCTGCACTGGACGCGCTTGTCCGACGAGGCCCTGCTGCGGCTGCGCCTGTGCGACCTGCCCGTGTCGATCGAGCGCTCGGCGCTCAAGCCGCATATCCGCCGGCTGTATGCGGAACTCGAGCGCCGCGGCATCCGCTTTCGGCCGCATGTGTGGCTCGGCGAGGAGTGGTTCTCGCCCGACGGCGTGCCCGGGATTGCCGTGCCGTTTTATCTGGCGCACCCGCGGCTCGAACAGCTGGAGCGGCGCATCATGCGCACCGTGGAGGGCGGCAATGCGCGCTGGCTGATGCGCATCCTGCGCCATGAGGCGGGCCACGCCCTCGACAACGCGTATCGCCTGCGGCGCCTCAAGCGCTGGCGTGAACTGTTTGGTCCAGCGTCGCGTCCGTATCCGCGCCGCTACCGCGCGCGGCCCGGCAGCCGCCGCTACGTGCATCACCTCGGTGAGTGGTACGCACAGGCGCACCCGACGGAGGATTTCGCCGAGACCTTTGCGGTTTGGTTGAAGCCGCACTCGGACTGGCGCAGAAGCTACGCCGACTGGCCCGCGTTTGAGAAACTGCGGCTCGTCGAGGAGCTGATGGGACGTGTGCGCGGCGCGCGTGCTCCGGTGCACAACCGCCAGCGTGTCGAACCCATCGATACGAACACGCGCACTCTGGCGCAGCATTACCGCAGGAAGCTCGCGCGCCACCGCCATTATCGACGCGGCCTCGCGGATGACATGCTGCACAAGCTCTTCAGCAAGGAGCGCGCGCATGCGAATACGATGCGCGCCAGCACGTTGCTGCGCGCGCACAAGTCCGCGCTCGTCGCGGCGGTCGCCGACGAGCTTGGCACGCCGCTCTACAGTGTCCATCAGGTGCTGCGCCTGCTGATCGAGCGCAGCGAGGCGCTCGTGCTCTATGTGCGCGGCAACCGGCGCGAGGCGCTGCGCGATGCGCGCGCGATGCTGGCACGGATCACGCGGCTGTACGCCGCAGGTGAGACTCCGCATCTGCCCCTATGAAGAAGCTGCGCACGCTCGTCGTCGTGCATGCGAGCCTCGTGCCTCCGGAGAGTCTGGAGGGCTACACCGCCAAACAGATCGAGGAGTGGCGCACCGAATACGACGTGATAACGACTCTGCGCAAGGCGGGCCGCGAGGTGCACTGCATCGGCGTGCTCGACAGCCTGACGGAATTGCGCGCCGCGGTCGCCGACTGGAAGCCCGACATCGTCTTCAATCTGCTCGAGGAATTCGGCGGGATCGTCACCTACGATCAGCACGTGGTGGCCTTCCTCGAGCTGCTGCGGCAACCCTACACCGGCTGCAATCCGCGCGGCCTGCTGCTGTCGCGCGACAAGCTCCTGTGCAAGCAGCTGCTCGCATTTCATCGCATTCCGACGCCGCGTTTCGCGGTCAGCCGCAGGGGCGCCCGGCTGCACATACCGCGCAAGCTCAACTTTCCGCTGTTCGTCAAGTCGACCGTCGAGGATGCTTCCCTCGGCATCGCCCAGGCCTCCGTGGTGGAGGATGCCGCGCGACTCAAAGAGCGCATCGAATTCGTGCACGAGCAAGTCGGCTCGGATGCGCTGGTGGAGGAGTTCATCGAGGGCCGCGAACTCTACGTCGGCGTCCTGGGCAACGAGCGCCTGACGCGGCTGCCGGTGTGGGAGATGGTATTTGGCTCGCTGCCTGAGTCGCTCGCGGCGATTGCAACGCGCAAGGTCAAATGGGACAAGCGCTACCAGGCGAAGTACGGCATCACGACACGTGCTGCGCAGGAGCTGCCGGCGGCGGTGGTCGCACGGCTCGACAAGTTGTCGCGGCGTATTTATCGCGCACTCGGACTCTCCGGCTACGCGCGCATGGATTTCCGGGTCACCGCGGCAGGCGAAGTCTACGTGCTTGAGGCCAACGCCAATCCCAATCTTGAAGCGGAAGAGGACTTCGCCGAATCGGCGCGCGCCGCCGGGATGCCCTACAATGAGCTTCTGGAAAGGCTGATGGCGCTCGGGCTTTCGTACCGGGCCGAATGGCGTGTGTCATATGGATAAGCAGACTGCAGGCGTAAGCGGCGCGCGTGCGCTCGTGTGGCTGATCCTTGCGTGTGGCGCGGGTGCGGGGAGCCTGCTCGCCGGCTGCGCAGCGGGAGGCCAGAAGGCGCCGAAGCCGGATGTGGAGCTTGCGCAGCTAACGCACTGGCTGCCGGGCACCTACAACAATACTGCGCAGCACGACGCGGATGTGAAGGCCGGCAAGCCGCCCCACGAGGCGCTTACGATTGTGATCGTACCGATCGACTCACCCATCATGGGCGAGCACGTGTTCTACCTGCAGGAGATGGCGGCCGATGATCCGCGCCGCGTCATGCGCCAGCAGGTGCTGTCGTTTGCAGTCTCGGACAAAAAAGGTGAGGTCATCCGGGAGACCGTCGCAACCCTGGTCGAACCGCGGCGCTGGCGCGAAGGATATTTGAATCCGGAACTGTTCGCGGCGATGGTGACCGAGGACGTGACGCCGATGAGCGGCTGCGACCTCTTCTGGAAACGCACCGCCACCGGCTTCGCCGGCGCCAACGATCCGCGGCGTTGTCATTCTTCTGACCGCATGTCGGATGCGGCCGCGCTCAATCAACTGCGCGCCGAGCTCACGTCCATCGAACTGTCGTTCTCGGAGCAGTCCTTCGATGAAAGCGGTGCGTTGGTGCTGGGTCGCACCGATGATCCGTTCTACCGGTTTCATAAGGGTGCCGCGCTCAAACAGTAAAGCGCGCGCCGCTAATTCTTAAGATGTGAGTGCGGCCAATCACGAACGGTCGCCTGCCAGCGCGCACTGTTAGCGGGCTTCAGAACCCAGTGGTTCTCGTGCGCAAAGTTCGATCGAACGCGACATAGCGACCACCCAGGAAAGGCTGCGCACCCGACACGCGCTCCAGGCGCACCAAAGCGTCCGCGCCAAACGCCGTGCTGCCCCGCGCCGGTGCAATCATCACGCTCCCGAGCGCCGGCAGGCCTGTTTGACTACGGCGCGAAGCTTGCATGGTCGTAGTCGGTTATCTCACCTGCAGAGGCAACTTATTCCATCGCCCGCGCGCCACACCGCATCAGCACTCTCGCAGCGCGGCTGCCAGAGCAGCTTTGGGTCGAAGTTGGATTTTGGTGCGGCTCATCACGGAAATAAGCGCGCAACCGGAGTGAACTTCAGGCGTAGCGTGCCGTTGTATTATAAAAAGGAGATATACGCGCTATGACGGAAACCGTAAATTCGACACGGCTTATCCCGGTCGCCAATCTGCGCGAGTTCTTCCACGATGCACTGCAAAGCGCGTTCGCCAAGCAGCACCTGAGCGTCGAAGACCAAACCGAACACTACGTCGTCAATCTTCTCACTCTGTTCGCCCGCTCCGATGCGCTTTACGAGCGCACGCCCACCGGCACACGACTAAAACCGCTCGCCGTCATGCTCTCGGAGGCTCTCGAGGCGCCCTCGACCCAGGATCGCCACCGCGGCTTGCAGCGGCTCGGGGATGTATCGCTATTCATCGCCGGCTTCTTCGCCCAGAGCTTCGCGCGCAAGCTCATCGACATCGACTATCACATCGCAATGGGCGGGCGCGCCTACGGCACGCTCGCCGTTGCGCACTCGCGCGGCCCGCGGCGCGTGCTGGGCGCGGTGTTCGCCGAGCTTGCCCAGAAGTTCCAGCCGCTCGTCGACGCGTTGAACGAGCTTGCCGAGAGCGCTTACCGGCATTCGGATCGCGACGTCCTGCGGCTCTACGAAATCTGGTTGAAGACCGGCAGCCGCCGCTCCTATCAGATTCTCGAGCGCCTGGGCGTGCAGCCGACCGCGGCAGCGCGCGTGGCGCTCGTGCACTGATCTGATGATACTGCGGCGGATTCAGGATCTCATCGGTGGCATCTACGACGTGCCCATCGCGCACGACGTGTACGACTTTCTCGTCACCGAGCGCACCCGGCTGCCGCAGGCCGCACGGCACACCGCGGCCGAAGAGGAACTCATCATCGTCGAGGAGCGCGATGCCATCGGCGTGTCGCTGTATCTTGATCCGCAGCTCCTCGAGCGTCTGCAGCGCGCCGACCCGCTCGAGCATCTCGATGCTGGCAACGTCGCCGACTATTGGACGGCGCTCGAGGGCGTGAGCCACTTCGTGTATCTCGCGTGGAATGCCGGACACGACAAGCCGGTATCGATTCTGGAGCTGGAGATGCAGGCGGAGATCGACAAGTATGTGGCGAGCTTCGCGTTGCTGCGGCGGCAGTCGCCGCAGCGCTTTCCGGCCGAGCTCATGCGGCTGCTGTTCGAGCGCACGCATATCGATCCCAGTCTGACGCGCGCGCGGCAGCGGATGTATCGCGCCGCGAGCGGCTACGCGGAGAGGTTCTGTCGGCAGCTGGAACGCGGACTGCGTGACTCGCGCGCGGAACTCGGGCGTGACGTACTGGCGCGGCTGCGGCGCTTCTATCGTCTGAGCGACGGACGCAAGATGGCTCACATCGAGCGCGGGCGTTGACCGGCCCGCGCGCGCTAGTCCTCGCGCGGCTTTTCCGCCGCGTCCTTTTCGAGCGCTTTGCGCTCCTCGATCTCGCGCATCATCTTGATCCATTTGGACAGTTTGCGTAGGTCGCGCCGCGTGCCGCCCTTGGTCGTTGAGCTGTCCACCGTCGAGTGCTGGTAGGGATTGAAGGCGTCCTGTTTGGCAATCGGGAGCGGCACCTTGTCACGCAGGGCCTTCAACCGGCTCGTTGCGCTCGCGCCATCTTCGAGCTCAAGCACCGGGCGCACGTAGTCCTTCGGCGCATCCAACCATTCGACCGAGGCCATGCCGCGATCGTCATGCACGACCTTGCCCATGCGCCTGCGGTTGGCGCTTTCAGCGCTGCCATCGGCTGCGTCGTCGACAGGCAGATTGGTCTTCAGATCTTTCACGGATTAAGTCGCATGACGGCCGGCTTGAGCCAGCGCCATGAGCTTAGATACGCACCGCCCCAGAGGCTGTGCAGCACGTCACGGAATGGTCTGTGCGCCTGCCCGCAGCAGGCCGAGGGCGGTCTTGCCGTCGCGGATCGTTCCGTCGAGCGCCCAGCGCTGCGCCGCGTCGAACGGCACCCAGTGCACCTCGATGACTTCGGAGGGCTCATGCGCGCTGGCTGCCGGGAGAATTTCGGTCGCAAGATACAGGTGGATGACCTCGGTGAAGACGCCCGGCGAGCTCAAATAACTTCCCAATGATCGCCACTGTGCGGCGCGCGCGCCCGCTTCCTCGGCAAGCTCGCGTTGCGCGGTCACCTGCGGATCCTCATGCGGCTCGAGCTTGCCGGCTGGCAGCTCCCAGAGCCACCCGCCGGCGACGTAGCGATATTGACGCAACAGGCACACGCGCGCCTGCGCATCGAGCGCCACGACCGCCGCGCCTCCGGGATGATGCACGACTTCAAGCTCGGCACGATGGCCGTTCGGCAGTTCGACATCGTCGACGGTGACGTGCACGACGCGTCCGCGAAAGTGATTGGTGCGGCCGTGCAATGTCATGTGCGCAAGCCTAGCGAGGCCGCTGCTGCGCGTACAGGCGAGATTTCGTGAACGCCTGGCGTGCCGTGCCGCATCGGCTGTGACGGACGTCAATAGCCGCGCGCCGGGCCGTTAAGTATAGTCGCGGCGCGTGTCAACCGCGGCCCACCTGGAAAAGCTCAATCCTCCGCAAAGGAAGGCAGTCTCCTATGGTGAGGCACAGCCGCAAAAGGGCTTGAAGTCCGGGCCGCTCTTGATCGTAGCGGGCGCGGGCACCGGCAAGACCGATACGCTTGCGCATCGAGTCGCACACCTGGCGATCCACGGCGTCGATCCGGCGCGCATCCTGATGCTGACGTTCACGCGCCGCGCCGCCGCGGAAATGCGCCGGCGCGCTCACGACATTGTCAAAAAGGCTCTCAACGAGTCGATTGGCGGGCTCGGCCAGACGCTTCTGCAGCGTCTCACCTGGACCGGCACTTTCCACTCCATCGGCAATCGCCTGCTGCGCCACTACGCGCGGCACTTGAAGCTTGATCCACAGTTCTCCGTGATCGACCGGGCCGATGCCGCGGATCTGCTCGACGGCCTGCGCCAGGAGCTCGGGCTTGCGGCCAAGGAGCAGCGCTTCCCGCGCAAGGAAACCTGCCTGCAGATCTATTCCTATCGCGTGAATACCGCGCGCGCATTGAAGGACGCGCTCGGCGAGCAGTATCCATGGTGCGCGCAGTGGGAGGCGGAGCTGTCGAAGCTGTATCGCGCCTACGTGGAGAAGAAGCAGCGCTGCAACCTGCTCGATTACGACGACCTGCTCCTGTATTGGCACGCGATGATGGGCGAGGCGCACCTGGCGGCACACGTGAGCGGCAATTTCGATCATGTGCTCGTCGATGAATATCAGGACACGAACAAACTGCAGGCCGACATCCTGCATGCGCTGAAGCCCGACGGCGCGGGGCTCGCTGTGGTCGGCGATGACGCGCAGGCCATCTACTCATTCCGCGCGGCGGCGGTCGACAACATGCTCGGCTTTCCGGACCGCTTCGTGCCACGCGCCGAGGTCGTGACCCTCGCACAGAACTACCGCTCGACGCAGCCGGTGCTCGATGCCGCCAATGCCCTCATGCTCGAGGCTCCGCGGCAATACCGCAAACACCTGCTCGCGGTGCGCGCAGAGGGCGTGCGTCCGCGCCTCGTCAGCGTGCCCGATCTTGCGGCGCAGGCCGAGTATGTTTGCAGCGAAGTGCTGCGGCGCCGCGAGGCCAATGTGCCGCTGCGCAGCCAGGCGGTGCTGTTTCGCAGCTCGAGCCACAGCGACATTTTGGAAGTGGAGCTCGCACGGCGCCACATTCCCTTCGTGAAGTACGGCGGCCTGAAGTTTCTCGAGGCGGCACATGTCAAAGATCTGCTGTCAGTGCTGCGCTGGGCGGACAATCCCAAGAACACGGTCGCCGCCTTTCGCGTGGTACAGCTCCTGCCCGGCATGGGGCCTGCGAACGCGCGTCTCGCGCTCGAGCACTTCGAGGCTGCAGGCGGCGCATTCGCAGCGTTGCAGGACTTCAAGCCGCCGCAGGCCGCCGCGGCCGGCTGGCGCAAGCTCGCCGAACTTCTGACGGCGCTCGGTTCCCCGCAGCGCCCCTGGCCAGGCCAGGTGCATCTAGTGCGGGACTGGTACCAGCCGCATCTTGAGCGTCTCTATGAGCATGTCCATACGCGCATCGGCGATCTTGAGCAGCTCGAGCTCCTGTCGAGCCAGTACCCATCGCGCGAACGCTTCCTCACCGAGCTGTCGCTCGATCCGCCCAATGCCACGAGCGATCTTGCCGGGCGGCCGGTCCTTGATGAGGACTATCTCGTCCTCTCGACGATCCACTCAGCCAAGGGCATGGAATGGGACAGCGTCTATCTGCTCAACGTCGTCGACGGCAGCTTTCCTTCCGAGTTCGCCACCGGCAAAGCGGAGCTCATCGAGGAGGAGCGGCGGCTCTTGTACGTGGCGATGACCCGCGCGCGCAACCATCTGCTGCTGCTCGCGCCGCTAAAATTCTACCTGACGAACCAGCCAAAGAACGCCGCGGCGCACGTCTACGGCGGCCGCAGCCGCTTCATGACGGAGAAGGTTCTGAAGTGCTTCGAGGCCGTGGCCTTTCAGGGATCAAGCCTGGCGGAGGAGAGCCTCCCGGAGGGCGCCGCAGCGGCGCTTGACGTGAAGGCGCGCCTGAAGGAGATGTGGTGAGCGCTATTTGGTCGTCGGCTTCACGAACTTCAGGGTGAAGCGGTCGCTCTCGCCGATGGCGGCGTAGATTTCCTTGTCCTTGTCGCCCAGGCGATACTCCGGCGGCAGGGTCCACACTCCCTGCGGGTAGTCTTTGGTGTCCTTGGGATTCGCGTTGATCTCCGACTGCGCCACGAGCGCAAAGCCCTGCGACTCGATCAGGCGGATCGCTTCATCCTCGCGCACGTAGCCGCTCTTTGCCCTCGGATCCTGCGGCAGCGCGGGATTGCCGCGGTGCTCCACGACGCCCAGAATGCCGCCGGGTTTCAAGGCCTTGTACATGTAGGCAAAAGCCTGCGGCGCCCAGCCGGCCGCCATCCAGTTGTGGATGTTACGGAAGGTGACCACCATGTCGACCGACCCCGGCGGCGCAATATCCCCCGCACCGGGGCCGAATTTCGTGAGCTCAACTTTTCCGTAGATTTCCGGGTGGGCGGCGAACTTGTCTTGGAAGGCCTTGATGCGTGCCGTGACATACACACTGTCTGGATTAGGCACCGACAGAGCCGCGTAGTATTTGCCCTGATCTTTGACGAACGGCGCGATGATCTGCGTGTACCACCCCGGCTCGGGCCAGATCTCCACCACCTGCATTTGCGGGCGCAGGCCGAAAAACAGCAGGGTTTCCTTCGGATGACGGTAGATATCGCGCGCGCGCTCGCTCGCTGCGCGATGGCCGTCAGCAATAACGCGGTCGAGTGCCTCGGCGGCCGTCTCTTGTGTGCTGCTCGCGGATGCGCAAGCAACCGCCAGCAGCGCAGCGGCGAGAGCGGCGAGGGTGCACCTATGCTGTGCGGGCATTCAGCGCCGGAACGGACCGCCGCCCTGACGTGGGCGCTGCGGACGCTCCTGCGCTTCATTGACTCGTAGCGGACGGCCGTTCATCTGATGGCCGTTCAGGGCTTGAATTGCCGCCTGTGCTTCGTTCTGTTCCATATCGACAAACCCAAAACCGCGGGGCTTGCCGGTTTCACGGTCCATGATGAGTTTGACGGAATCCACTTTACCGTGGCGCTCGAAGAGCGAGCGAACATCCTGCTCGGTGGCGTTGAAGGACAGGTTCCCTACATAGATCGTCGTCATCCAATCACTCGCTTTTAAAAAGCAGACAAAGTACGGCGGAAATGCTACTCCCGGCCGCCGCGGGAAGTAAAGTTAGCCGTGCAGCTGTGTCCCGGCGCCAATGGCCAAGCAGCGGTTGCCGGCGACGACCTGCAAATGGCGTACCGAAGCAGTGGCCGAAAACCCCCCACGGCGACATGGAGGGCGGTTGCAACCATGAGCGCCGGGGGTCCGCGGCGGCGAACAAGTTCAGGCGGCCCGACCGGCGTCGGCCTGCTACAGGAAGGCAAGTGCTGCACCGGAAAAATGCTGCCGAATACGAGCGCGCGGCTTCTGAGGTTGACCGCTGGCTACGCCGAGCCGTCCGACTCGAGGTAGGCATAGCCGTTGAGCTCCCCCTCGTAGAAGCGCTTCAGTGCCTGGCTTTCGCCTATGGTCATGCGGCCGTCGCGGATGGCGCGCTCGCAGTCGCGCGCCAGCGCCGGATAGAGTTCCGCGACGTCGTACTCCATGTATTCGAGAACTTTGATCGCGGTGTCGCCCTTGACGATCTCCTCGATCCACCAGCCGCCCTCGTCATGCAGGCGGATATGGATGACGTGCGTGTCGCCAAACAGGTTGTGCAGATCGCCGAGCGTCTCCTGATAGGCGCCAACCAGGAATGCGGCGAGGTAGTACTCCTGACCGGGGATGAGCTCGTGCAGTTCGAGCGCATGCTTGACGTCGCGCAGCGATACGAATTTGTCGATCTTGCCGTCGGAGTCGCAGGTGATGTCGGCGAGCACACCGGTGCGCGTGGGGCGCTCGCCGAGACGGTGAATTGGCATGATGGGAAAGAGCTGGTCGATCGCCCAGCTGTCGGGCAGCGACTGAAACACGGAGAAGTTGCAGAAATAGGTGTCGCTCAGGATCGACTCGAGGTCCTCGAGTTCCTCCGGCAGGCGGTCGATTTTCCTGCAGGCGTCGCGGATCTTGGTGCACACCGCCCAGTAGAGCCGTTCCGCCAGGGCGCGAAATTCGAGCGACAGGAGCCCGAGATTGAACATCTGCAGAATCTGCTCGCGCGCGGTCAGGGCATCGTGGTAGCACTCGACCAGGCGCCGCTCGCTCACCGCGCGATAGGCCACAAACAAGTCCTGCACCGGCTGCGGCAACTCCTCGCTGCCGGCGTAGTCCTGCGCGACCTCGCCGGTCACCTTGAACTTGTCGAGCGCGGAGGAGCCGAGCGCATTGAAGATAAGCACGCTGTGGTACGCCGCGATGGCGCGGCCGGATTCGCTGATGATCATCGGATGTGGAATGTCGCGCGCATTGCAGACGCTCGCGATCCGGTAGACGACATCACTCGCGTACTCGTTCAGCGTGTAGTTCATCGAGGAGGAAAAATTGGTGCCGCTGCCGTCGTAATCCACACCGAGGCCGCCGCCGACGTCGATGTACTGCAGTCCCGCTCCCATCAGCTTCAGCTCCGCGTAGACGTGCGCGAGCTCGTTGATGGCGTCTTTGACGCGGCGGATGTCCTGCAGCTGACTGCCCGGATGGCAGTGCACGAGCTGCAGACAATCGAGCATATTGCGCGCCTTCAGCACGGCGAACAGTTCGAGGATCTCGGTCACGAACAGACCAAACTTCGACTTGTCGCCGGCCGAGTCGGCCCAGCGCCCGGAGCCTTCGCTGAAGAGCTTCACACGCACGCCCAGGCGCGGGCGCACGCCATAGTGATCGGCGTGCTTCAGAATGAGGCTCAACTCGGCGAAGTTCTCAACGACGGGAATGATCGTGCGGCCGAGCTTGGTCGCAAGCGTGACGGCCTCGATGTAGCTGTCGTCCTTGAAGCCGTTGCAGACGATGAGCCGCGTGGGCTCGTTCTCAGTCATCGCCATGACGGCGAGGAGCTCGGGCTTGGAGCCGACCTCGAGGCCAAAGCCAAATTCCTTGCCGTAGCGATACACCTCTTCCACGACAAGGCGCTGCTGATTGACTTTGATCGGGTACACGGCCGCGTAGCCGTTCTTGTAGTCGTTTTCGCTCATCGCCTGCTGGAATGCGGCGTGCAGATGCTTCAGGCGGTGCGCCAGGATGTCCGAGAGTCGTACGACGACCGGTGTCGTCAGATCGCGCGCTCTTAGGCCCTCGACCACCTCAAAGAGGTCGATGTCGCGGCCCGGCTGCGTGTCCGGGCGCACCACGACGTGCCCGACTTCGTTGATCGAGAAGTAGCCTTTGCCCCAGGCATTGACGTGGTAGAGATCGAGCGAGTCCTCGATGCGCCACGGCTGCGCTGGGTTGAACTTCGCTTTACCGGCGATGATGGCGCTCTTCGGATCCGCGGACAATTGATGCGACTCCCAAAAATGCGCGTGGCCGGTTGCCTTACTCCGAAGGACCAGCCACGAGGCGGACAGTTTCAATGCTCCGCACGATAGCAAAAATGCGGGCCGTGTATAGGGCGCGCGGCATGTCAGAGCGGTCCGCGCGCGACGCGGCGGGCGGGATCGCGAATCCATTCGCTCCACGAGCCCGGGTAGAGACGCGCGCCCGGCAGGCCCGCAATCTCGAGCGCAAGGAGATTGTGGCACGCGGTCACTCCCGACCCGCACATGGACACAAGCTGGCTCGCGGGTCGTCGGCCGAGAACCGCCTGCCAGCGCTCGCGCAGTGCTGAGGCCGCGAGGAAGCGCCCCTGCGCATCCAAGTTTGCCGCGAATGGCTGGTTGCTCGCGCCGGGGATGTGTCCTGCGACGGGATCGATCTTCTCGTTCTCGCCGGCGAAGCGATCGGCTGCGCGTGCGTCGACGAGCAGAATCTCCTGTTGCTCGAGCGCGCGTGCAATCTCAGGACTGTCGAGCGTTCCCAATGCGCTTGCGTGCGGCGTGAAATGGCTTGGCGCACGTACATCGGCCGCGACGCTTACCGGCAGTCCCGCGGCCAGCCACGCGTCATAGCCGCCATTGAGCACCGCCACTTCCATGTGACCCACCCAGCGCATGAGTGCCCACAAGCGCGCCGCGTAGGCGCCGTTGCCCTGGTCGTAGGCCACGACCTGCACGCCTGCATCGATGCCCCAGCGGCTTAGGGTTCTCGACCACTGTGAGGGACTTGGCAGCGGATGGCGGCCGCGCGCCGTATGCACCGCGCCCGCCAGATCGCGGTCGAGATGCGCGTAGAGCGCATGCGGGATGTGGCCGGCGCGGTACACACGCTCGCCCCACTCAGGCTGTGCAAGATCGAAGCGGCAATCGAGGATCGCGCAGCGCGGATCTGCCGTGAGAGCGGCGAGTTCGACAGGTTCGATGAGCGTTGTGTACATGGAGCACGCACTTTCGGTGGCCGTACATTTTCTGCCGACTCGGGTTGCCGTTACAATCGCGCAACTCTGCGGGGGCTGCGATATCTATGGCGATCGACTTGTACTGGGGCAGCGGCAGTCCCTACGCGTGGCGCGTGCTGCTGGCGCTCGAGTTCAAGCACCTGCCTTACACGAGCCATTTGCTGCAGTTCTCCAAGCAGGAGCACAAGGCGCCGCAGATGCTGGCGCTCAATCCGCGTGGCCGTGTGCCGGTGCTGAAGGACGGCGACTACGTCGTATTCGAGTCGCTGGCGGTTCTTTACTATCTGGACCTTAAGTACCCGACACCACCGATTTTCGGCCGCACGCCGGAGGAAGGCGGCGTCATCATGCGGGTCATTTGCGAGTTCCAAGCCTATGCCGAGCGTCAGGTGACGAATATCGTGAGCACGGTGTTTGCGAATGCGCCGAGCGTGCCCGCGCCTGACCTCACCGAATCCATGCACGTCGTCGCAAGCGAAGCGCGTACCATCGAGGGGCGGCTGTCAAAGTCGGAGTGGATCGTCGGCGAGAGCTGCTCCGCCGCCGACATGGTGATCTTTCCGTCGATCCAGCTCCTGCGCCGCGCGTTGCACCGCCCCGCAGCGCGTGATCTGTCATCGCGCTTCCTGCCCATCGAAACCAACTACCCCGCGCTCGGCCGCTGGATTGCGCGCATGGAAGCGCTGCCGGGATACGAGCGCACCTACCCGCCACACTGGCGCGAAAACCGCGGCTGAAATTACTGATGAGTTCCCACAAGGTCCACGTTGAATTTCCGGGCCGGATCCTGATCGTCGGATTCGGCAGCATCGGGCAGGGCATCCTGCCGCTCATCCTGCGTCACGTCGGAGTGCCGCCGGAGCGCATGACCATCGTCACGGCGGACGAGCGTGGGCGCGCGGTGGCCGACGAATTTGGCGTCAAATTCATCTGCGAGACGCTCACGCGTCAAAGCTTCCGCCGCGTGTTGAACCCGATCCTCGGGCGCGGCGATTTTCTCCTGAACGTGTCAGTGGACGTCGCGAGCACCGCGCTCATCAAACTGTGTTGGGAAAAAGGCGCGATGTATCTGGACACCTGCATCGAACCCTGGCCCGGCGGTTACACCGATCCGACTGTGCCCGCGGCGCGCCGCACCAATTATGCGCTGCGCGAAGAGGCGCTCGCGTTGCGTCCTGGCAATGCGCGCGCGCCGACCGCGGTGCTCACGCACGGCGCGAACCCGGGCCTGGTGTCGCACCTGGTGAAGCAGGCGCTGCTGAATATCGCGGCGGACACTGCGGCCGAGGCCGGCAATCCGCAATCGCGCGCGGACTGGGGCGATCTTGCACGCCGGCTCGGCGTGAAGGTGATCCACATCGCCGAGCGCGACACGCAGGTCTCGCACGTGCCCAAGCAGCCGAACGAATTCGTCAACACCTGGTCGGTGGACGGCTTCGTGAGCGAAGGCTCACAGCCGGCGGAGCTCGGCTGGGGAACCCACGAGCGGAATTTTCCACGCGACGGCAAGCGCCACGACTTCGGCTGCATGTGCGCCATCTATCTGATGCAGCCGGGCGCGAGCACCCGCGTGCGCACCTGGACGCCGCTCGCGGGGCACTTCCACGGGTTTTGCATCACGCACGGCGAATCCATCTCGATCGCCGACTACTACACCGTGCGCGACGGCGCGCAGGCGGTCTATCGCCCCACGGTGCACTACGCGTATCACCCCTGCGATGCGGCGGTGGTGTCCCTGCATGAGTTCGCCGGGCGCAATTGGCAGCTGCAGGAGAAGAAGCGCATCCTGATGGAGGACATCGACTCCGGCATCGATGAGCTCGGCGTGCTCCTCGGCGGACACAAGAACAACGCCTACTGGTTTGGCTCGCAGCTGGCGATCGGCGCGGCGCGCAAGCTCGCCCCGCACAACAGCGCCACCAGCCTGCAGGTCACGGTCGCGTGTCTTGCCGGCATGATCTGGGCGATCGAGAATCCGAATTGCGGGGTTGTCGAGCCCGACGAGATGGATTTCCGGCGCACTCTTGAAATCTGCATGCCGTATCTGGGAACCGTGGTCGGCCAGTACACCGACTGGACGCCGCTGCATGAGCGTGACCGCCTGTTCCCCGAAGACATCGACAAGAGCGATCCCTGGCAGTTCAAGAACGTGCGCGTGCTGTGGTGATCAAGCAAAATCCTCGAGCAGCGCGCCGTATTGAATGCTCGTGATGAGCACGGTGCGGGCGCCGTCCGGCAGCTCGACCGTAAGCTCATCATGCAGGCGCTTGCCGAGGAGCGCCCGGCCGAGCGGCGAGTCCATGCTGATATAACCCGGCGCGCGATCGAACTCATCCGGACCCACGATCCGGTAGCGCGCGCGCGCATTCCCCGCTGATTCCAGCGTCACCCACGCGCCGAAGAACACGCGTTCTTGGTCCGCGGGGGCAGCTCCGACAATCACCATGCCCTCGAGTCGCTGCCGCAGGAAGCGCACGCGCCGGTCGATCTCGCGCAGCCGGCGCTTGCCGTACACATATTCCGCATTCTCCGAGCGATCCCCCTGCGCCGCAGCCTCGGCGACGGCTTGCGTCACGCGCGGGCGCTCGCCGCGCCACAGCTCATCAAGCTCCGCGCGCAGGCGCTGCTCGCCTTCGCGCGTGATGTACTTCGAGCCGGCGAGCGACGGCGCTCTATAACGGGACATGCGGCATTTCGCAGGGTCTTATGTTGCACAGGCAGTTGCAAAAGCTTAGTCGATTTGTGGAACGCTTCACGGCCGCAAATCAGTTCGCCCACTACTCTTTCACCGTGGCCGCCAGGTATTACACGCACTTCGTGACCGCGACAGCCCAGATTCCCTTCCAGGCGGATGCCAGCGAATGGAGTGGGGTGGTGGAGTTGCGGCGCCCTCTGGAGCCGACCGGCGGCACGCGCGAACTTTGTACGCTGCTCGCGCAAAGCTTCGACCTGAACAGCGAGGACATCAAGATTTTGCACTGGGCACGACTGCACTGACTGTGTCGACCCAGACGGCGTTGAGGATCCCCTAGCGGACTTCCTTCCCTTCATCGAAAGTCCGCATTTCAACCCCGGGCCTAACCGTCCGGGGTTTTTTTTGGTCTAGAATCGGCTCCCTGAGGGGCCCTTAAGATTCCCCGCAGCCCATAAATTGCCCTGATGGAGGGATCGATGCGTATCTGGACACTGGCGTTCGTGGCCGTCATCGCCACCGCACTCTCGGGATGCGGCTATAACTCGCTGCAGTCGCAGGATGAAAATGTCAAAGCCGCCTGGTCGGAGGTGGTTAATCAATACCAGCGGCGCGCCGATCTCATTCCAAACCTCGTCAACACCGTCAAGGGCTTCGCCATCCAGGAGCAGCAGGTGCTCATCGGCGTGACCGAGGCGCGCGCCAGGGCCAGTTCCATCCAGCTCACGCCCGAACTCCTGAACGATCCGGCGGCGCTGCAGAAATTTGAGGCCGTGCAGGGCCAGCTCACGCAGGCGCTGAAAAGCCTGTTCGCCGTCACCGAGGCCTATCCGCAGCTGAAGTCGGATGCGAACTTCCGTGACCTGCAGGCGCAGATCGAGGGCACGGAGAATCGCATCACCGTGGCGCGCAATCGCTATATCGACGCCGTCCGCAACTACAACGTCACCGTGCGCTCCTTCCCCGCGAATCTCACCGCCAAGCTTTTTGGCTTCACCGTGAAGCCCAATTTCACGGTCGGCAATGAAGCGGCGATCGCGGTCGCGCCGACGGTGGACTTTGGCTCGGGTGTCGGGGCGCAGGCGCGCTCGGCCACGCAGCCGCCCCCGCCTGCCGCACCCGCCACTCCTCATTGAGCACGCGCGCGCACGCCATGAGGAGCCACGCCGGCCGCCGCTGGCTCGCGCTCTGCTTTTTCGCAGTCACTCTGGCGGCCGCGCAGGGCCTGGCGCCCATTCCGAAGCTCGAAGCGCGCGTCACGGACCTGACCGGAACGCTCAGCGCCGAGCAGCGCTCGGCATTGGAGCAGACGCTCGCCGCCTTTGAGGCACGCAAGGGCTCTCAGATCGCGGTGCTGATGGTGCCAACGACGCATCCGGAGGAGATCGAGCAGTACTCGATCCGGGTGGTCGAGCAATGGCGCCTCGGTCGCAAGAAGGTGGACGATGGCGTGCTGCTCATCGTCGCCAAGAACGACCACCGCGTACGCATTGAAGTGGGCTACGGCCTGGAAGGCGTGCTGCCCGACGCGATCGCAAATCGCATCATTACCGAGACCATCACGCCCCTCTTCCGGCAGAATAATTACTACGCGGGAATCAGCTCGGGCGTGAATCAGATCATCCACGTCATCGACGGCGAGGCACTCCCGGCGCCCGCTCCCACCTGGCACGGCAGCGGCGCGCGCGGCGGCTCGCTGCTGCCGTTTTTGTTCATCGCCGTATTCATAGGCTCGAGCGTGCTGCGCTCGCTCCTGGGCCGCCCGGTGGGCGCGCTCGTGACGGCCGGCATCACGGGCGTGCTCGTCTGGTTGTTCGGCGGAATCATCGTGGCGGCGGCCATCGCGGCCGTCGTCGCATTTCTGTTCACCCTCCTGACGGGCGGCGTGGGACGGCTCGGAAGCTTCGGTGGATGGGGCGGCGGCATGATGGGCGGCGGCATGGGTGGCGGCGGCGGCTTCAGCGGCGGTGGCGGCGGCTTTGGCGGCGGCGGCGCTTCGGGCAGCTGGTAGGAGTCACGCGATGAACCTCGGGCGCGCCCTGCGTCATTTGTTTGCCACCCACTGGAGCACCCGCCGGCGCTTCACCGCCCACGTGCTCACCAATATCGAGAAGACCATCTCCCAGGTCGAGTCGCAGCACGCAGGCGAGATCCGCTTTGTCGTCGAGACCGCACTGCATCCAGCGGAGCTGTGGCGCGGCATCACACCACGGCAGCGGGCTCTGCAGGTGTTCGCGCAGCTGGGAATCTGGGACACCGAGCACAACAACGGCGTCCTCATCTACGTGCTGCGTGCCGACCGCGCCGTGGAGATCCTCGCCGATCGCGGCTTGGCGGCGCAGGTTGCCCCAGGCGAGTGGGATGAGATCTGTCGCGAGATGGAGCGGCATTACCGTGCCGGCGACTTCGGCCGCGGTTCCGTCGCCGGTGTCCTGCAGGTCGGGCGCCTCCTGGAGCGCCATTTTCCAGGTGTGCGCGGCACGGGCGGCGACGAGCTTCCGAACCAGCCCGTGCTGCTGTAGCGCGGCGCAGGCGGATGTCATAATCGAAAGCATGCATTCCTCCTCGCATCAGCTGACGCGCATAGCTCTCGCGAGCCTGTTGTTGGGCCTGGCTTCCTGCTCGCTCCTGCAGCAGGGGTGGAACGGGCATCCGAAGAGCGTGCCGCCGCCCCCGCCCGCGCCGCCGGCGGAAGTCGCCCTGCCGCATGCCACCGAACGCTTCGAGCTCGAGGCCGACCAGGACGTCGTCGGCCACGTACAGATCACCACCAGCAGCAAGGAGGACACGCTGACCGACATCGCGCGCCGCTTCAATGTCGGCTACGAGGAAATCGTGCGCGCAAATCCCGGGGTCGATCCGTGGTTGCCTGGCGAGGGCAAATCGATCGTAGTGCCCACGCAGTTCGTGCTGCCGAGTGCGCCGCGCGAAGGCGTCATCATCAACGTCGCGGCGATGCGTATCTACTATTTTCCCCCGCACAAGCCGGGCGAACCGCAGCTGGTCTTCACGCACCCGATCGGCATCGGCAAGGTCGGCTGGAAAACCCCCGAGGGCGTCACGAAGATCACGCGCCGGCAGAAGGATCCGGTGTGGCATGTGCCGGTGTCCGTCATCAAGGAGCATAAGGAGAACGGTGAGGATCTGGATCGCGTCATCGGTCCCGGCCCTGACAATCCGCTCGGCCGCTACGCCTTCTATCTGGCGTGGCCGAGCTATCTGATTCACGGCACCAACAAGCCCGCGGGCGTCGGCCTGCGCTCGAGCCACGGGTGCATCCGCCTGTATCCGGAGGACATCGAGTCGTTCTACGACATGATTCCGGTTGGCACCCAGGTGCGCGTCGTCAACCAGCCGTTTCTGTTCGGCTGGCTCGACGGCGAACTCTACATGCAGGCAAGCGGACCTCTCGAGGACGATTCCCACGACGGCAAGCAGGCGCTCGCCGACGGGTTGCCCAAGGCACAGCAGACGCGCATCGAAAAGCAGCTGAAGCACCATGATGAGACGCTGAACGTGGAACTCGTGACGAGCCTTGCACACGACCCGCGCGGCATCCCGGTGGCCGTGTCGCGCGCGGATGCGAGCCTGGAACAGGTTCTTGCGAGTGCGCCCGCGGTGCAGAACCGCGTGCCCGAGGATGCAACCTGGGACGGCAAGTCGGATCTGCCGCCCGACGAGGCGAGCCTGCGTGAAATGCTTTCCGACCGGGATCCGCAGGAGGCGCCGCTGCCCGCGCCGGCAGCGCCCACACCGCCCGTGAAGACGGGTACCTAGAAGATCCAAAGTGGCTGAGCTTTCCGAATGGCTGCAGCTGATGCTCGCGGAGATCGCCCGCAAACAAGAAGAACTCGAGCGCGCGCGCCTTGAAACCGAGCTACGTGCGCGCGAACAGGTCGCCGATGGCCAATAGCGCAGCAGTGCTGCCCGCGCCGCCGCATGTGCGCGCGCTCGCGCGCGCGGCTTTCGGCGGCACCGCGGGTGCCATCGCACGCGCACCTACTGCGATCACCGCGTTTGTGGGCCGCACGCTCAAAGGTCCGGTCAACCGCGCGCTGCCGATCGCAAGCTTCGCCGAGTTCCAGCAGCACTTCGGCGGGTTGTGGCAGCCGTCGACCGTTGCGTACGCCGTCGAACAGTTCTTCGAGAACGGCGGCCGCCACGCATTCGTCGTGCGCGTCGTCAATGGAGCGCGTCCGCCGACGCTCACGCTGCGCGCGGGTGCAGGCGAGCTGCGCCTGCAGGGCATCAACCCGGGATCGCGCGAGTACCTGCGCGCATCCGTCGACTACGACGGCATTGGTGCCGAGGAGACCGATCTTTTCAACCTCGTCGTGCAGCGTTTACGCGTGACGCCGTCTGAGCAGATTGAGGACCAGGAGATCTTTCGGCGGCTCTCGATCGCCGCGCGCGCCGAGCGCGCGGTGCACGCCGTGCTTGCCGAATCGCAGCTGGTGCGCGTCCTCGGTCGCCTGCCGCTCGCGCGCCCGGATCGCTCGATCCGCTCGCCGCAGGCGCCGGTGATTGACTACGTGAACTCCAATCCCGACGGCGATGACGGTGCGGAGCTTACGGACTATGACGTCATAGGTTCGGCGCTCGAGGGCACGGGCCTCTTTGCCCTGCAGGCAGTCGAGGCGTTCAATCTGCTGTGCATCCCGCCGCTCGGCCGTGAGCAGGATGTGGGCCTGAGCACTCTCATGATCGCCGCGCGCTTCTGCCGCGAACGCCACGCCATGCTGCTCGTCGATCCGCCGGCGGCCTGGAGCAGCGCGCGTGTGGCGCTCGAGGCGCTGCGCAGCTGGCCGTTTCGCAGCGAAAACGCGCTCATGCACTTCCCGCGGCTCACCGCTCTGGACCGCCTGCGCGGGCGCGTCGAAACCTTTGCGCCCTGCGGCGCGGTTGCCGGCATGCTCGCGCGACAGGATGAAACCTGGCCGGTGTGGGCCGCGGCGCAAAGCGAGGATACGACGCTGCGCTCCGGGTCGCGCCCGGCGACGACGGTCACCGACTCGGAGCGCGCGCGCCTGGCGCAGGCGGGCGTCAACACTCTGCTCGCGGTGCACGCGCCGGGGTTAGCGGGCGTCACGGCGTGTACGCTCGCAGCCGGCGGCGGCGTCTCTTCTGATTGGAAATATTTGTCGGCGCGGCGTCTGGCGCTCTTCATCAATGCCAGCATCGAGCGCGGCACGCGCTGGCTTGCGTTCGAACAGAATTCACCGGCTGCCTGGCAACAGGCGTGCGCGCAGACCGAGGCGTTTCTTGATGCGCTCGACGTCGAGGGCGCATTTGCAGGCGCGGCTGCCGAGGAGAGTTACTTCGTGATCTGCGACGAGCGCGTCAATACGCCAGGCAGCGTGGCGCAAGGCAAGGTGAAGCTGCTGTACGGCTTTGCCCTCACGCGTCCCTGCGATTTTCACGCCTGTCTCGTGACTCACCAAAGTGGCGGCAGCCAGGTGCGCACCGTGTCGGCGAACCGCCAGACCACCTCGCAGCGGCGCCTGGAATGGGAGATTGAGACTTCGATCCTGCGCGGCATCACCGTCGGGCCGTGAAGGATGCCGCTCGTGCGGCGCTACGGTTTGGCCGGCGAGACGTGCATGGTGATGACGGCGCGGACGACTTCATTGCCATTCTTATCGGTGACACTCACCGGGACCGCGACGCTGCCGGTGGGGGCCCATTCGCTTTTGTCCAGACGCGCCGTGGCGGACACCTCGGTTTCGGCCTTGCGCAGGTATTCGATGGTCATGCCGCGGGGTATCCAGCGTGTGCCCGGCGGCGTCGTCACTTCGGTCACCATGCCGGCGGCGAGCTCACACAGGTTGCCGATGGCGAGCGCGTGAATTGAGCCCAGATGATTCTCGACGCTGCGGCGGCGGCGCATGCTCACCTTGCAGAAACTCGCGCGCAGCTCGATGAACCGGGGCCGGATCGTGGCGAAGTACGGGGCGCGACGACACACCATGCGGGCAAAAAGCCAGCGCCCCAAGCGCGAGGCGCTGTGCTTTTGCCAGGCCCTTAAGGTTCGACCAATCGAAGTGACGTCGGGGGGATTTATAGACTTAACTCCTCGCGGGAGTCAGCATATGTTTCCGGGCGCACGCTCATCGTATCCGATCACGTTAAGCGCCCCCGCGCCAACATCCCGGCGCGGAGAATGTTCAAGCTCGCATTGTAATCTCGGTCAATAACCAGGCCGCAGGACGGGCACTTATGCGTGCGCACGGCAAGCGACTTCGGTACAAGTACATGGCAGCCTGAGCATTCCTGACTGGTATTTCTCGGATCGACTCGAATGAGATCGCCACCAGTCTTTTCAACTTTGTAGCTGAGCATCGAGACGAACCGCGACCAGGACGCATCCGCAATCGAACGCGCAAAGGTCGGATGACGAATCATATTCGCGACTTTTAAATCCTCTACGATGATGAGATCGGCTCGCTTGACGAGTCCGGCCGATTCCTCATGAAGCCAGCTATTGCGGGTATTGGTGATCTTGCGGTGCACTTTTGCCACTTGCGCACGCACTTTATGACGGCGATGACTGCCCAGCTTGCAGCGGGATAGCGCGCGTTGCCGGCGACGCAGTTCCTGCTCGGCTCGGCGGGCGATGCGCGGATTCGGGATTTCTTCCTTGTCACTGCAATGGGCGAATACCTCGAGTCCCAGATCCACGCCGATCGCGGACACCACGGCGCGCTTCTCGGGAGTCCGGACGGCGATTTGCAGGCACACGACCCATCCCGATCCGTCCTGACGAAATACGCAGGATCGAATATCCGCATGCTCAGGCAGCGCACGGTGCAGATGCACTTTGAGCCCTCCGGGCATACCGGCAAAACGCAGCCGCTTACCATCGAACCGAATTCCGCTAAATTGAGCAAAGCCGAAGGCTTCCCAGCGTCCCTTGCCGCGAAATCGGGGAAAGCCCGCCTTCCCGCTACGCACCTTCAGACGGCGGAAAAACCCCTGAAAGGCATCATCCAGCCGCTTCAAGGTCCAGCGCTGCAGGTTCGCGGGCAGCTTGCCCCACTCGGGAAACTCACGTCGACACTCGGTCAACGTCTTGCACTGGTCGATATAGGTGCGTGTCTTGCCGGTCTTGCGATAACAGTCGATGCGTTCCTCGAGCGCTGCGTTGTACAGCTCGCGCTGCGCCGCACACAACCTCTCCAATGCGCGATGCTGGCTCTTGTGGGGCAGTAAACGATAGCGGTGTGTCAGGATCATGGCTTATTTTTGCACATGGGAGTCAAGTATATAAATCCCTGCCGAAGCACGCGTGCAATGAGCGAGTTTGCGCCCGTGCCCGCTGGCGTATCATTCATGGATGCGCGCGCAGACACTCGAAAATATCTGGCGCACCGTCGTCGCGATCCCGCGCGGACAAATCGCGACCTATGGTGGCATCGCGCGTCGCGCAGGACTGCCGGGGCGGGCGCGCATGGTCGGGCATGCATTGAAAGTCGCGCCGGCTGCCCTGGCGCTGCCCTGGCATCGGGTTCTCGCGGCCGGGGGGCGCATCGCCTTTCCCAAGGGATCGCGCCAGTACGCTGAGCAGGCACGCCGCCTACGGGCCGAGGGGGTCGACGTCGTACGCGGCCGGGTCGCTGCCAGCGCCGCGCCTGATTTGGATGAGCTCTTATGGAAGCCAAAATAAATTGAGGACGGCATGACCACTCGCTACGTCGTTTTCTCGCACGGCCAGGAAAGCGGTCCCTGGGGCCGCAAGATCTCCGCTCTCGCCGAAGTCGCGCGCAGTGAAGGCTATGAGACCGAATCTGTCGACTACCGCGGTATCGATGCGCCGCGTGCGCGGATCACACGCCTCGCCGACTTCTGCAAGGAGCTGCAGGGTGACCTGGTGCTGGTGGGCTCAAGCCTCGGCGGCTATGTGGCGGTGGCTTCCGCATCGCTCTTGCATGCGCGCGGCGTGTTTCTGATGGCGCCGGCTTTGTACATGGAAGGCCTGCCGGAGCTGCGCGCGGGCGTGCTCGACTGTCCCGCCTCGATCGTGCACGGCTGGCGCGACGAGGTGGTGCCGTACGAGCACAGCATGCGCTTCGCGGCAAGCTACGGCGCGGCGCTGCACCTCCTGAACAGCGACCATCGGCTGCACAATCAGATCCGCGTGATGCGGTATCTGTTTGAGTACTTCCTCATCGCGCTCGATCTGCCGGCGACGGCTTTCGAATGACCCCGCAGGCCTGCGCGCGCAACGCGTCGCTCGGCGCGCCGCAGCCGCTGCCGTGACCTGGCTCCTCAGGCGCCTGCTCGGCCTGTGGGTGCGCTATCAGGTGCGCCCGGAGGATGTCGTCGAGCGGCTGCGCGAGGGCAGTAATCCGGTCTGCTACGTGCTCGAAGGGCGCAGCTTCGCCGACCTTGCCGTCCTGCAGAGCGCCTGCGTACGCCTGAAGCTTGCGCGTCCGCGCAAGCGCCTGCCCGCGCAGGCGCGCGAGCTGCGCTCGTTTTTTTACCTGAGCCGGCCGCGCGGATTCTGGGAGGAGCGGCGCGATCGGCGCCCGCCGGCGCAGCTCGTGCGCATGATTGAGATTCTCAAGGCGGATCGCACCCTCGACATCGATCTGATTCCGGCGGCGGTGTATTGGGGCCGCGCCCCGCAGAAGGAGGGCTCGTGGCTGAAGCTGCTCCTGGTAGACGAATGGGCCATCACGACCCGCCTGCGCAAGTTCCTGCAGGTGCTGATCAACGGCAGGAGCGTGATCGTCGAGATCCACGAACCGGTGTCGCTGCGCAGCCTGTTGAGCGAGGCAGGCGGCATTCCGGTCCAGGGACGGCGCGTGACGCGCGCGCTGCGCGCGCTGTATGCGCGGCAGCGCACTGCGCGCATCGGGCCGGATCTGTCCCACCGCCGCACTCTGGTGTCGGGAATCCTGCGCACGCGTGCCGTGCGCGCGGCGGTGGCGCAGGAGCGGCGCGAGAAAAAGATCACGCGCCGCCAGGCGATGATGCAGGCGCGCAAGTATGCGCTGGAGATCGCCGCGAACTACTCACCCGCGTTCGTGCGCTTCCTTGAGCACTTGCTGACGCGCCTGTGGAACCGCCTGTACGACGGGGTGCAGTTCACGCACGTCGAAACCCTCGAGCGCGCCGCGGAGACTTACGAAATCGTGTACGTCCCGTGCCATCGCAGTCACATGGACTACCTGCTGCTGTCGTACGCGATCTTCCGCCACGGTTATGCGGTCCCGCACATCGCCGCCGGCATCAATCTCAATCTGCCGCTCGTCGGGCGGCTGCTGCGCAAGGGCGGGGCGTTCTTCATTCGCCGCAGTCTGCGCGGCAATGCGCTGTACACCGTCGTCTTCATGGCCTATCTCGCCGCCATCATGGCGCGCGGACATTCTCTGGAATATTTCATCGAAGGCGGCCGCAGCCGCACCGGCCGGCTGCTGCAGCCGAAGACCGGAATGCTCGCCATGACGGTGCGCAGCTTTCTGCGCGATCCGGCGCGACCGGTCATGTTCCTGCCGGTCTATTTCGGGTACGAGCGCATCTTCGAGGGCTCAACCTACATCGGGGAGCTGGCGGGCGCGCCGAAGGAGAAAGAAAGCGTCTTTGGGCTGCTGCGCGCGCTGCCGCGGCTGAAGGAGCGCTTTGGCCAGGTGCACGTGAATCTCGGCGAGCCGATCGTGCTCGCAGAGCTCCTCGACGGCATTGATCAGGACTGGCGCACGCGCGCCGTCGACGACGACGTCCGTCTGCCCTGGGTCAATGCCGCGGTCGACGAGCTCGCCGTGCGCATCATGCGCAACATCAATGCGGCAGCGGCCGTGACGCCCATCAACCTGCTTGCCGTGACGCTGCTCGCAACTCCGCGTCAAATATTGCCCGAGGCGGATCTGCTGCGGCAGCTGGATCTGTATCAGGCGCTGCTGACGGCCTTTCCGTACAGTCCCCGGGTGACCGTCACCAGCATCTCGAGCGCCCAGATGATCACCTACGGCGAGGCGCTGCAGGTCGTCTCACGCGAGAGCCATCCCCTCGGGGATCTGGTGCGCATGAGCGATGCGGCCGCGGTGCGCGCGACATACTTCCGCAACAATGTGCTGCACCTCTTTGCGCTGCCTTCGCTCGTCGCCTGCGCATTCACCAGCAACGCGACGATGAGTACGGTGGATCTGCAACGTCTCGCGCGGCGCATCTATCCGTACATTGCATCGGAGCTCTTTCTGCGCTGGCGCGAGGAGGACGTGCCGGACGTGGTCGAGGGCGTACTCGCGACCCTTGCAGGGCATGGGCTGCTTGAGTGCAGCCGGGATGCGACCCAATGGCGCCGCCCGCCGCCGACCTCGGCCAAAGCCGTGCAGCTGTCGCTCCTGGCGCAGGCCACCATTCAGACCATTGAGCGCTACTACCTCACGGTGGCGCTGCTCCTGCAGGCGGGCAGCGGCCAGATTACGCAGCACGCTCTGGAGGAGCGCTGCCAGCTCCTGGGGCAGCGCATGACCATGATCTATGGATTCAATTCGCCGGAGTTCTTCGACCGCACGATGTTCGAAAACTTCATCGATCTGCTGCGCGCGCGCGGGGTCATTCGCATTGCCGCGGGCGGCGCCCTGAGCTTCGATGAGGTGCTGAGCCAGGTTGCAGAGGACGCGCAGCTCGTCCTGCAGGAGCAGATCCGCCACAGCATCCTGCAGGTCACCCACGTCTAGCGGCAGCCTTGCGCCTGCCGTGAGCCACTGCGCGATGGCAGTCGATCACACTTGATATCGTAACATTAGTGATAATATACTCCGCTAGGTTCATGCGAGGCTTGGCGAATGGAAAAACTGCGTAACTTTGGCTATCTCCTGAAGGATCTCGGGCAGCTTTATACCCGGCGTTTCGAAGAGCGGGCGCGGGATCTGCAGCTGACCTTGCTGCAGTGCAAGACGCTCGCCAAGCTCTCCAAGAACGAAGGGATAAGCCAGGCGCGTCTTGCCGAGCTCGCTGAGAGCGATCCCATGAGCATGGTGCGCATACTCGATTACATGGAGGCGGAAGGGTGGGTCGAGCGGCGCGCGGACCCCAACGACCGCCGTGCCCGGTGCCTCCACATCAAGGACAAGGCCCGGCCCATCATCGATGAGATCTGGCGGCTCGCCGATGAGACGCGCCGGGAATTCCTGGGCGATCTCGCCGCGGAGGAATGCGATCAGCTCATCGGCATGCTGGAGCGCATTCATGCGAGCGCGCGTGCCATCGCGGCGCCCGCGGCGCCGGGCGGCAGCGCCGCCGTCGCGAAGCCGCTCAGGCGCGGTGCGCCCGCAAGTGCGAGCCCCGGCGGATCCGCGCCATGAGCGCCGCAAAATCCCAGGCACGCGTCGAAGTGCTGGACATCGCAAATGAGCGCAGCGAGGCGCCTGCCGCGCGCGCCGCAGCTGCCGCCCCGCGTACTCTCGCAGAGCGCCTGCGCCTGCCGCTCATGCTGATCGCACCCATCGTGGTGATCGCCGGCGCACTGTACTTCTACTTCACCGGCGGGCGGTATCAATCGACCGATGATGCCTACGTCGAGGCGGCGCAGATGGTCATCAGCTCCAATATCTCAGGCCGCGTGAGCGAGATCGATGTGCACGACAACGAACTCGTCAAGAAAGGTGCGGTGCTGTTTCGCATCGATGACGCGCCGTTTCGCATTGCCGTGCAGGAAGCGCAGGCGCGCCTAGGTAGCGCGCGCCTCGAGGTGCAGGCGCTGCAGGCGACCTATCGGCAGCGGCAGGCGCAGCTCGCCGGCGCAGAAGATACGCTCGCCTATCAGCAGCGCGAATACGACCGGCAGAACGGGCTCCTCGCCTCTGGCATTTCCTCGCAGGTGCAGGTGAACGAGCTGCGCCATGCACTCGACAGCGCGCGCCAGGCGCGCAATTCGGCGCGCGAGGATCTCGCCGCGGTTGCGGCAAACTTGGGCGGCAATGCCAGCATCTCGATTGAGAGCCACCCTGCGGTGCTGCAGGCGCGCGCCGTGCTGGAACGCGCCGAACTCAATCTGTCGTACACCATCATCCGCGCGCCCGAGGATGGCATCGTTGCCAAGGTTGAGCAGTTGCAGGTCGGCAATTACATCAATGCTTCGAATGCGCTGTTCGCGCTCATCTCAACGCAGGATGTGTGGGTCGAGGCTAATTTCAAGGAGAGCCAGCTCACCTACATGCGAGCCGGGCAGGCGGCGACGGTCAGGATCGACAGCTACCCGGGAGAGATCTTCCATGCGCGGGTGACGAGCCTGAGCCCCGGGACGGGTGCGGCCTTCTCCATGCTGCCTCCGGAGAATGCGACCGGCAACTGGGTGAAGGTCGTGCAGCGCCTGCCCGTGCGCCTCGCCGTGATCGACGCGCCGCATTCGCTCGCACTGCGCGCCGGCCTGAGCGCCGATGTGAGCGTGGACACACGCCACGTGCGCAGCGCTCTCGTGGCATCCCTCGAGCGCTCCTCCGCAGCGGATCGTACGCCTTAACGCCCCACGCGCGCGCATGACACCGGCAATGCGGCAGCACGGCGTGCTGATCACGATTTCAGTCATGGTCGCCTCGATCATGCAGGCGCTCGACACGACGATCGCCAACGTCGCCCTGCCGCGCATCCAGGGCAGCCTGTCCGCCACCCAGGATCAGATCACCTGGGTGCTGACCTCCTACATCATCGCCACCGCAATCATGATGCCCCTGAGCGGCTGGCTCGCCGGGCAGTTCGGCCGCAAGCGAATATTCCTCATTTCGATTGCGGTCTTCACCGTGGCCTCGGTGCTGTGCGGGCTTGCGCAGACATTGCCGCAGATGGTGCTGTTTCGCGGCCTGCAGGGCCTGGGGGGCGCGGCGCTGGTGCCGATGTCGCAGGCGGTGCTGCTCGACATCAATCCGCCCGAGCGGCACGGCCGCGCCATGGCAGTTTGGGGGATGGGGGTCATATTGGGCCCGATCATCGGCCCGGCGCTCGGCGGATGGCTGACCGATGACTACAACTGGCGCTGGGTCTTCTACATCAACGTGCCCTTCGGCATCGTGTCCTTCCTCGGGGTGCTCACGTTCCTCGCCGAGAGTCCGCGCAAGCGCTCGCGCTTCGATTTCTTCGGCTTCGCCAGTTTGAGTCTGGCGCTCGGCGCGCTGCAGATGATGCTCGACCGCGGTCCGCTCAAGGACTGGTTCGGGGCGACCGAAGTCTGGATTGAGGCCACGATCGCAGCCGTCGCTTTTTACTTGTTTGCCGTGCACACGGCGACCACGCGCGAGCACGCCTTCGTGAGTCCGAGCCTGTTCCGCGACCGCAATTTCCTCACCGGCAACGTGTTCGTGTTTGTCGTCGGCGTCGTGCTGTTCGCAACGCTTGCACTCCTGCCGCCGCTCCTGCAGGAGTACATGGGCTACCCGGTGTTCCTTACCGGGCTGATCACGGCGCCGCGCGGCATCGGCACCCTGGTCTCAATGGTGATCGTCGGGCGCCTGATCGGGCGCATTCCAACCCGCTACCTCATTCTCTTCGGGCTCCTGGCAACGGCCTTTTCGCTCTGGCAGATGAGCGGCTTCTCGCTGCTGATGGATGGCAGCCCGGTCATCTGGTCGGGATTCATTCAAGGTTTCGGCACGGGCTTCGTGTATGTGCCGCTCGCTGCGGTGGCCTTCACGACCCTGAATCCGCAGCTGCGCAACGAGGCGACCGCGGTGTTCAATCTGACGCGCAACATCGGCTCCTCGATCGGCATCTCGGTCGTTGAGGCGCTCTTGGTGCGCAACACCCAGGTCATGCACGTGGCGCTCGCATCGCACCTTACGCCGTATGCGGGCGCGCCGGGGGTGAGCACGGGCACGACACTCGCGCTTCTCAATGCGCGCGTCACCGAGCAGGCGGCGATGATCGCCTATAACGACGACTTCAAGCTGATGATGATCATGACGATCTGTGTCATGCCCTTTGTGTTCCTGCTGCGCGATGTGCAGCACAGGAACAGCAGCGTCGCGCTGGCCCTCGAATGAAAAACGCCGTTGCACTGCTCCTCATCCTCCTCGGCGGCTGCACTTCCGGGCCCAACTTCGTGCGGCCTGCCGCACCGGGGTCGCAGGCATACACCAACTCGACGCCCGCGGCGACGGCCGGCGCCCCCGCAGGCGCCCAGCACATCCTGTACGGCGCCGACGTCGTGCCCGAGTGGTGGAACCTGTTTCGTTCCGACGCCTTGGATGAACTCTTGCGCCAGGCGCTCGCCGGCAGCCCGACGATCGCCGCCGCGCAGAGCACGCTCGCGCAGGCGCAGGAGCTCACGCGCGCCGCCGCCGGCGCGCGCTATCCGCGCATCGACCTGACGGGCGCCACCGGACGGCAGAAATACGGCAAGGAGTTCTTAGGCCCGCTCACCGCGCCGCCGCCCTTCACCTATTTTGCAGGCGGCGCCGTGGTCAACTACACATTCGATACCGCCGGCGGCATCGCGCGCACGATCGAGGAGCGCCAGGCGCTCTTTGAGTACCAGCGCCAGGAGCTGCGCGCGGCGCATCTGGCGATTGCAGGCAATGTGGTCTCGCAGGCGATTGCGCTCGCGGCGGCGGCCGAGCGCATCCGCGCGATCAACGCGCTCCTCGAGGAGGATCAGCGCAACCGGCGCCTGGTGCAGACATCGTTCGACGCCGGCAATACCACGCGGGTCGACCTGCTGCTCGCCGACAGCCAGCTTGCGAATGACGAGACCCTGCTACCGCCCGCGATGCAGGATCTTGCGATGGCGCACCATGCGCTTGCCGTGCTCGTCGGCCGCGCGCCCGCGGAATGGACGCCGCCGGAGCTGGACTTCGGCGCGCTAACGCTGCCGGGCACGCTGCCGGTGAGCGTGCCCTCGGAGCTCGTGCACCGGCGGCCCGACATCCTCGCCGCCGAGGCCGAGCTGCATGCGGCGACCGCGCAGGTGGGCGTGGCCACCGCCAATCTCTATCCACACATCACGCTCACCGGTTCGGTGGGCCAGCAGGCTTTGACAGTGGGCACGCTGTTCTCGAGCGGCAATGGCGTGTGGGCGCTCGCCGCCGGGCTCACCGCGCCGGTGTTCGACGGCGGCACGCTGCGCGCCGTGCGCCGCGCCGACATCGACGCCATGCAGGCGAGTGCCGCGAACTATCAGGAGGCCGTGCTGCAGGGCCTGCGGCAGGTGGCCGACGTGCTGACGGGAATCGACGCGGACGCTGAGCTACTCGCCGCCGAAACGCGCGCGCTCGACGCTGCGCAGGCGAGCTTGAACCTCACGCGCGAGAGCTACCGCGCCGGCAACGTCGGGGTGCTGCAGGTGCTCGATGCCGAGCGCGCCTACTCGCGCGCGCGCCTCGACTATGTGCGCGTGCAGGCGCAGCGCTACGCCGACACGGCGCAGCTGTTTCTTGCCCTGGGCGGCACCGCGCCCTAATCCTCCCAGCCGACCCGCCCGCGCAGCCGCTTGGTTTTCTGGCCATGCGCCTTACCGGCGAGGCGCCGCTCGCGCGCGGCGCGCGTGGGCTTCGTTGCCTTGCGGCGCTTGGGCTCGACGAGCGCAGCTTCGATCAGAGTCGTGAGCCTGTCATGCGCCTCGCGGCGGTTCTGCTCCTGAGTGCGATGGTTCCGCGCGACGATGAGCAGCGCGCCATCCTGCGTCACGCGGCGTCCGGCGAGGCGGCGCAGCCGCTCTTTCGCGGCCGCGTCGAGCAGCGTCGTGCCCGCAAGGTCGAAGCGCAGCTGCACGGCGGTCGCAACCTTGTTGACGTTCTGGCCGCCCGGGCCGGAGGAGCGCATGAATGACAGCGATATGTCGCTGTCCGGGATGAGGAGCGCTCTACTCAAAGCCTGGGGGCGCGAACTTGCGTGTCAGCCCGGCGGATCGCGGCGCGGATCCTCGCCGGAGTGCCGCAGGAGCGGCGTCGCGCTCGGATCGAGCATGCGGATCTCGCGCTGCGCCACCGGAATCTTGATGCCCAGCTCCTTGAAGACGCGCCAGATCGCCCGGTTGACGTCGGAGCGCACGTTGTTGACGCCGTTCATCGGGTCGGCGATCCAGAAGCGCACTTCCAGGCGCATGCCGTGATCCTCGAAACTCATGAGCCTCGTCACCGGATGCGGCTCCTTCAGAATGCGCGGATGATTCTCGGTCGCCGCCAAGAGCGCCTGCAGGGCAGCTTCCGGATCGTCCTCGTAGCTGATGGTGACCGGCAGGCGTATGCGCACGCGCTGGTCCGTATAGCTCCAGTTGATGACGGAATTCGTAATGAGATTCTGATTCGGCACCAGAGTGTCGACGCCATCGCGGTCGCGCACCACGACAAAGCGGCCGCGCAGCTCCTGCACCCAGCCGAAGTTCTCCGTGCTGGTGCCGGTGTGGCCGGTGAAGCTAATGACATCGCCAGGTTTGATGGACTTGTCCATGAGCAGCACGAAGCCGCTCACGAAGTTGCTGGCGATCGCCTGCAGGCCGAATCCCAGCCCAAGGCCGATCGCTCCGGTCAGCACACCGAGCGCCGTCAGGTCGATGCCGACGGTGTTGATGCCGATCAGGATGCCGATGCTCACCAGCAGAAAATAGGAGAACTTCGATATGCCGATGCGTGTGGAGAGCGCGAGTCCGTGCAGGCGCATGACGCGCCGCTCCACGGTGCGCGCAATGAGGCTGCTCACGATCACGAACCCGACGACCGCGACCAGGCCTTTCAGCAGTTCCCACAGCGTGAACGTCTTCTTGCCGGGCAGCAGGTTGATACTGTCGAGCAGGTGCTGGGTCGGCGCGAACCAGCCGACGAGCTCAAAGCCGATGGTGACCGCGAGCCCCCAGGTGATGCGGTTTTCCCAGCGGCGGAACCAGGACTGCGGCCCCACGAGGACGCCCAGCAGGTACACCGCAATGCGCACCAGCACCAGGGCCGTGGCGAGCTGCACCACGGTGTCGATGGCGCGCGTGTGCATGCCGAGCAGGCTGAAGGCCCCGCGACCGAGCAGCAGCAAAATGACGACGAGGATCATGGGCGCGACCGCGACCGCCCCCTCGAGCGCGTGGACCTGCCAATCCTCCGCCTCGACCTGCGGTTTGCGAGCCCGATGCCAATGACGCGCGAGGTGCGCCAGCACGAACCCCGTCACCGCCGCGACCACGATGACGATGACCTGCGCGAGGATCGCGGGCGATGTCAGCTGGAGAAATACGCTCTTTATGACGCTGCCGGCGCTGTCCATGAACTGTCGCGGCGTCCGCTTTAGGCGTTCAGGTCCGGGATCAGCAGGCTCTCGACGCGTGCGATCTGGTCCTTCAGAAGAAGTTTGCGCTTCTTCAGGCGCTTCATCTGGATCTCATCCACGTGCATGTCGAGCGACAGGCGTGAAATGATCTCATCCAGATCGCGGTGCTCGATGCGCAGCTGCCGCAGCTTCTCGAAGTTGCGAAACAGCTCGCGGTCGACGTTATCCTCGATCTCCGCCATGAATGGTTGCGGTCGCGAATCTTGCGCGTGAGACGGCCGCCGGTAGCGGCCTTGGCCGTGACTAGCTTAACGAACCGGCCGTGCGGATGCCACGGCGTCATTCGACATATGATTATCTCATGACAGCGACGAGCGCGTACGTCCCCGACTGGCAGCACATCGACACGGTGCTGTTCGATCTCGACGGCACGCTCCTCGATCTGTCTTTTGACAACCACCTGTGGCGCGAGATCGTGCCGGCCGCGTACGCGGCGGCGCGCTGCGTGACCACCGAAGAGGCGCGCACTCTTCTGCAGGCGCGCCTGCGTTCCTGCGCGGGCACGCTCGACTGGTACTGCATGGACTACTGGAGCCGCGAGCTTAATTTGGACGTGACCGCGCTGCATCGCACGCACTCCCGGCGCATCGTCTGGTTGCCCGGTGCCCGCGAGACGCTTCTCGGGCTGAAGGCACGCGGCAAGCGCCTGGTGCTCATCACCAACTCGCACCCGCGCCTGCTGCAGGTCAAGGATGAGACCGTGGGCGTGCGGCGCTACTTTGACGCGGTATTCAGCTCACATGATTTCGGCGCGGCCAAGGAAGACGCGCGCTTTTGGGCGAACGTGCGCAAAGTTGAGCCCTTCGATCCCGGGCGCACGCTATTTGTAGATGACAATGCCGCGGTGCTCAAGGCCGCGCGCGCCGCCGGGATCCGCTTCATCTGTGCGGTGCGCCACCCGGACAGTTCACGCCCGCCCCGGGAACACCCGGATTTCCCCGGGGTGCACTCGGTCGCTGAACTTCTCTAATGGTGGGTGCGCGGGCGCGAGCCGCGACCGGGAGGCGCTGCACCGCGGCCGCCGCGGCGCGGCGGGCGTCCGCCGCCACCGCCGCCGGTAGGGCGATGGCGTGGGCGCAGGTACAGCTCTGCATGCGGGCCCGGCGACAGGCCGGTGGCCATGAGCTCCGGCGAGATCGCCGCCGAAGGTATCTTGTGGCCGATGTACGCCTCGATCTCGGGCAGCGAGACTGCGAATTCCTCGCAGGCAAAGCTGATGGCGTCGCCCTCCGCGCCGGCGCGCGCAGTGCGGCCGATGCGGTGTACGTAGTCAGGCGCGTCCTGCGGCAGGTCATAATTGAATACGTGGCTGACGTCCGGGATGTGCAGGCCGCGCGAGGCAACATCGGTTGCGATCAGCACCGCAAGCTTGCCATCGTGAAAGTCGCGCAGGAACCGTAAGCGCTTGTTCTGCGGTACGTCGCCCGAGAGCGCCTGCGCATGAAAGCCATTGGCGCCGAGCACGCGCTCCAGGCGCTCGGCCATGCGCTTGGTATTGACGAAGATCATGGTGCGGCGCGCCTCGGCTTGGCGCAGCAGACCGATAAGGAGCGGCAGCTTCTCTTCCATTGACGGGTAATAGATGATCTGGCGCACCTGATCGACCGTGACCTTGTCCGGCTCAATGCGCACGAGCTCCGGATTGTTCAGATGCTCATAGGCGAGCTCCAGCACGCGATAGGACAAAGTGGCCGAGAACAGCATTGACAGGCGTCTCTCGGGCGGTGGCAGCCGGCGCAGGAGGTAGCGGATGTCGGCTATGAACCCCAAATCGAACATGCGGTCGGCTTCGTCGAGCACCAGTACCTGCACGTGGCGCATGTCGAAGACATGCTGCTTGAGATAGTCGATCAGCCGTCCCGGTGTGCCGATGAGCACATCGACGCCATCGGTCAACTGGCGGCGCTGCTTCTCATAATCCACACCCCCGTAGACGACGGCATGCACAAGTCCCGTGTGCCGGCCGAGGATCTCGGCGTCGTGATGGATCTGTACGGCAAGCTCGCGCGTCGGTGCGACGATCAGGGCACGGATGGAGCTCTTGTGGCGGCCGTGCGCGGGTGAGTGGCGCAAAAGCGCCTGGTAGAGGGCGACCAGGAACGCGGCGGTCTTGCCGGTGCCGGTCTGCGCCTGGCCTGCCACATCATGGCCGGCAAGCGCGCGCGGCAGCGTCTGCGCCTGGATTGGTGTGCACTGCGTGAATCCGGCATCGCGGATGCCGCGCATGAGCGCCGGTTCAAGGCCCAATGAATCGAATGTTACGGAATTGGGATCCTGATCACTCATCGAAAAGCCGCTTGCATCGTTTGAATCCTCGTAGGGACTTGAAAAAGAGCTTCGGAAGCGCTACAAAGTAACCCAGCCAGCGGGCATATATATCGAGCCCGCACCTTCCCAGCCGGATTCGAATCCCTGAAGGCTTAGTTTCGCATCATCTCTGTTTCTGAAGTATTAGTGTAACCGTTTGACGGGTGCTTCAGGCACGGCTTTCGCCGTCCCCCGATTCGGTACCCCCAATTCTCGAGATTCTATCCCACAACTCGTTGTCTCCCTTCGGAGGTTTGATCGCGTGAGTAGCTCGCACATCGTGCACACCACGGATGCCACATTTGCACAGGATGTCCTGAAGTCCGAAAAGCCGGTGCTTCTGGATTTCTGGGCCGAATGGTGCGGTCCCTGCAAAATGATCGCCCCGCTCCTGGATGAAATCGCATCCGAGTACATCGATCGCATCAAGGTGGCCAAATTGAATATTGATGAAAATCCGCAGACCCCGCCGAAATTCGGGATCCGCGGGATTCCAACGCTGATCCTGTTCAAGAACGGGACGGTGGAGGCCCAAAAGGTCGGCGCGGTATCCAAATCGCAACTGTCGGCCTTTTTGGACAGTAACCTGTGAGGGGCTACCTCGGTAACCAGGGCCGCAACCGGCCCAACAAGGGCCCGCGCCACCACGGCGGCGGCGGTGAGCGCAACCGGGACGGCAACCGTGCCAACGGGCGCCCCGATGAGATGCAAGAGGTCGAAGTCTTCGACGGCGACAATGATGCCGAGGTCATAAGCCCCGCGGAACTGTCGCAGTCGCGGATGTCGATGAATCTCACCGAGTTGAAGTCGAAGCCCATCCACGAACTCGTCAAGCTCGCCGAGTCGATGGGCATCGAGAACATCGCCCGCTCGCGCAAGCAGGACATCATCTTCTCCATCCTGAAGGCGCATGCCAGGAACGGCGAGAACATCTACGGCGACGGAGTCCTCGAGATCCTGCAGGACGGCTTTGGCTTCCTGCGCTCGGCCGACGGCTCCTATCTCGCCGGACCCGATGACATCTATGTAAGCCCAAGCCAGATCCGGCGCTTCAACCTGCGAACCGGTGACACGATCTCCGGCCTCATCCGCCCCCCTAAGGACGGAGAGCGCTACTTCGCGCTCCTGAAGGTCGGCGAGATCAATTTTGATTCCCCCGACAGCTCGCGCAACAAGGTGCTGTTTGAGAACCTGACGCCCTTCCATCCGACCAAGCGCTTGAAGCTCGAACGCGGCAACGGCTCAACCGAAGATCTCACCGCGCGCACGATCGACCTGGTCGCCCCCATCGGCAAGGGCCAGCGCGGCCTCATCGTCTCCCCGCCCAAGGCCGGCAAGACGATGCTGCTGCAGAACATCGCGACCGCCATCACCGCCAATCATCCCGAGGTGATTCTCATCGTCCTCCTGATCGATGAGCGCCCGGAGGAAGTCACCGAGATGCAGCGCACGGTGAAGGGTGAGGTCGTCTCGAGCACATTTGACGAGCCCGCCGCACGGCACGTGCAGGTGGCCGAGATGGTCATCGAGAAGGCCAAGCGCCTGGTCGAGCACAAGAAGGACGTCGTGATCCTGCTCGACTCCATCACGCGGCTCGCGCGTGCCTACAACACCGTCGTGCCCTCCTCGGGCAAGGTACTGACGGGCGGCGTGGACGCAAACGCGCTGCAGCGCCCCAAGCGCTTTTTCGGTGCCGCGCGCAACATCGAAGAGGGCGGCAGCCTCACGATACTGGCAACGGCACTGGTAGACACGGGATCCAAGATGGATGATGTGATCTACGAGGAGTTCAAGGGCACGGGCAACAGCGAGATCCATCTCGATCGGCGCATCTCCGAGAAGCGCGTATTCCCCGCGGTCAACATCAACCGCTCGGGCACGCGCAAGGAAGAACTCATTACCGATCAGGGCGAACTTGCCAAGATGTGGATCCTGCGCAAGCTGCTGCATCCCATGGATGAGCTCGCATCCATCGAATTCCTGCTCGACAAGATGAAGGACACGAAGTCGAACGGCGAGTTCTTCGAGGCGATGAAGCGCTAGAGCTCGCCAGCGCCCGCGGCGCAAGCGTGCGCAAGTTCACATCTCGCGCGTCGCAACAACGCGACGCTGGCGCGCAGCCGGCCCGATGTAAGAAAATTCGCGGCGCTGACCCCGGCGCGGAGTTGTTCGTCATGCGCGTGGTGATTGTGCTCTTCGCGGCCCTGCTCGCCTGCGACGCGGCGTTCGCCGCCGCGCCCGACAGCGCGGGTCCGCCGCAATCCGCCGCACCGCCGCGCCATCCGTACCCGCAGAAGAAGCATGTTCTGGCCAGTCCGATCACGGATCGCTTTGCCCTGCGCGGCACCTTCTTCGCAGCCGCGCTCAACACCAACCTGCACGTGGATTCTGCCGCCGTGCCCGGAACGCTCTTGAATGCGGAGCATGATCTGGGCATGAAGGGCCATCTGAATCAGGGGCGGATGGAGCTCATCTTCCGCCTGCGCGAGCGCAGCCGACTGCGCGTCGACTATTTCGGCAGCGACCGCGACGGTGATCGGCCCATCGGCCGCGACATCCTGTTCGCCGGGTACTCCTTCACGAGCGGCGATCTGGTGCAGAGCGACCTGCAGTACAGCATGCTCGGCTTCACCTACACGTATTCGGTGATCCGCACTGAGCACTTCGAGTTGGGCGCGGGTGTGGGCGTACATCTGCTGCAGGCCGACGTGCGCGGCACGGACGTGACCCTCGCGGAGCACGCCGAAAGCTCAGGCGTCGGCGCTTTTCCAACCCCGGCGCTCGATGGCACCTGGGCCATCTCGCAGCGCTTTGCTTTGACTGCGCGCGCCCAGTATCTCTCCGCCACCGTGCACGGAACGAGCGGCTCACTCGGCGATTACCACACCGATCTGCAGTACCGCTGGCGGCCCAATTTTGAGATCGGCCTGGGCTACGAAGAGATCCGGGCGCAGCTTGAGACCCAACGCAGTAGCTCGCCCGCCGGCTTCGCGTTGAGCGTCAAAGGCCCGGAGCTCTTCCTGCGCGCCAGCTTCTGATAGACCGTATGCCGCGCTACAGGGGGGGCTTGATCTGCAGGTCGTTGCGCACTTCCCTGACGCCGCTCACGCCCTGGGCCACCTCGGCGGCAGTCGCCTTCTCGGTTGCGGAATCGACGAAGCCGCTCAATTGCACGATGCCGTCGCGGGTGACGACCGTGATGTCGCGCGCTTTGGTTGCGGGCTCGGACACGAGTGCGGCTTTCACCTTGGCCGTGACGACGCTGTCGTCGACGACCGCGCCGGCGGAGCGGTCGGTGTGACCGACGCTTAAGTTGTTGCGCACATTCTGTACGCCGTTCACGGAGTGGGCGACCCGCGAGGCCGCGGCTTTTTCATCGGCGGAGTCGACGAAGCCGTTAAGCTGCACCGTGCCGCGGAAGGTGTCCACCTCGATTTGACGCGCCTTGGTCGCCGGATCATCGATGAGCGCCGCTTTGACCTTGGCGGTGATGATCGAATCGTCGAGCTGCTCGCCGGTGCTCTGCTGCGTGCTGGTGGCCGCGCAGGCGGCGAGCGCGGCGAGCGCAGCCGCGATGATTCCACACCGAAGAAATGCTCTGCCCATGCGATGCTCCTCGAATTTGCCGTGCCGAGCTTAGCCACTAACCGTCCTTGGCACTCTCCCGCGCAGCCGCAAGATGACCGATGTCACGGCGGTAGTGTGCGCCCGGCCAGCCGATGGCGCCCACCAGCGCATAGGCTTCGGACTGCGCCGCGCGCACATTCGCACCCATGCCGACCGCGCACAGCACGCGGCCGCCGCCCGTCACCACGCGGCCTAGTTCGTCGACGCGCGTGCCGCCGTGGAACACCTTTCCGGGCAAGCGCGCGGCGGCGTCAAGTCCGTCAATCACGTCGCCGCTGCGCACCTCGCCAGGGTAGCCTGCCGCGGCCATCACCACCCCAAGCGCAGCACGCGCGTCCCATTTGACCTCGACTTCATGCAGGCGGCCATCGAGGGCCGCCGCGCACAGCTCGGTGAGATCCGACTGCAAACGCATGAGCAGCGGCTGCGCCTCAGGATCTCCCAGGCGGCAATTGAACTCGACCACGTTCGGCGTGCCGTCGGGTGCGATCATGAGCCCGGCATACAGAAAGCCCGTAAACGGCATGCCCTCCGCGGCAAGCCCGTGCACGGCAGGCTCGATCACCTCGCGCATGATGCGCGCGTGCGCTGCCGGCGTGACGAGCGGCGCGGGCGAATAGGCCCCCATCCCGCCGGTGTTCGGCCCGCGGTCGCCGTCGTCGCGCCGTTTGTGATCCTGGGAGCTCGCCAGCGCCAGCGCATGCGCGCCGTCGGCCATGACGATGAAGCTCGCCTCTTCGCCGGGCAGGAATTCCTCAATGACGACTTCTTCCCCGGCCGCGCCGAATTCGCCGCCAAACATGGCCGCGGCCGCCGCCAGCGCCGCGTCGTGGGTTTGCGCGATGATGACGCCCTTGCCCGCGGCAAGTCCGCTCGCCTTGACGACAATCGGCGTGCCGTGCTGCATGACATAGCGCGCATCGAAGCTCGCGCGCGTGAAGGTTCTGTGCCTCGCGGTCGGGATGCGATGGCGCCGCAGAAATTCCTTGCTGAAGGCCTTGGATCCCTCGAGCTGCGCCGCCGCGGCGCGCGGCCCGAAACATTTGAGACCGGCGGCCGTGAATGCGTCGACGACGCCGGCGACGAGCGGCGCTTCGGGTCCGATGATGGTGAGATCGATGCGCTCGGCGCGCGCGAGCGCCACGAGCCCGGGAATGTCCATGGCCGCGACGTCGGCGTTGCGCACACGCGCTTCGCGCGCCGTGCCCGCGTTGCCCGGCGCGACGATGACCGACTCGACGCGCGCGGATGAGGCGCACTTCCACGCCAGCGCGTGCTCGCGTGCGCCCGCGCCCACGATCAGGATGCGCATCAGTGCCGAAAGTGCCGCATGCCGGTGAACACCATGGCGATGTCATGCTCGTTGGCGGCTTCGATGACTTCGCCGTCGCGCATCGAGCCGCCGGGCTGGATCACCGCGCGCACGCCCTGCGCTCCTGCGGCGTCGATGCTGTCGCGGAAGGGCACATAGGCATCGGATGCCAGCACCGCGCCTGCGATGCTGAGTCTCTCCTCCGCCGCTTTGAGCGCGGCGATGCGCGTCGCGTACACGCGGCTCGTCTGGCCGGCTCCGATGCCGATGGTTGCTGATTCGCGCGCGAACACGATGGCGTTGGATTTGACGAACTTGCACACCCGCCAGGCGAACAGGAGGTCGCGCGTTTCGCTCGCGCTCGGCGCGCGCGCGCTGACGACCTTAAGATCCTGTTGCGACACTGCGCCGCGATCGCGCGCCTGCGCGAGGAGGCCGCCGGCGATGCTGCGATACTCGAGGGCACTGCCGTCGCGCTGTTGCAGCGGCCCAAGCTCGAGCACGCGGATATTGGCCTTGGCACTGAGGAGCTCACGCGCCGCCGGCGTGACGTGCGGTGCAGCAAGCACTTCGACGAACTGGCGCGCGAGGATGGCCGCGGCGGTGCGCCCGTCGAGGTCGGCGTTTAATGCAATGATGCCGCCGAACGCGGAGGTCGGATCGCATCGATACGCAAGCTCGTAGGCGCCGAGGGGGGTTGCCGCGGCGGCGGCGCCGCAGGGGCTCGCGTGCTTGACTATGACGCAAGTGGGCTCCGTGAATTGCCGCACGCACTCGATGGCCGCGTCCGCATCGGCAATATTGTTGAAGGACAGCTCCTTTCCCTGCACGACGCGCGCGTTTGCAACCGTCGCGCCCGGCGAATCGAATTCGCGGTAGAAGGCCGCGCGCTGGTGTGGGTTTTCCCCGTAACGCAGGTTCTGCACGCGTTCGAACACGAGGGTCAGTAGCTGCGGAAAGTCCTCGCTCGCATACGGATGGCGGGCGCGCAGGTACTGCGCCACCCGCGCATCGTACTCGGCGGTGTGCGCAAACGCCTTGGCGGCAAGGCGCGCGCGCGTGGCAAAGGTGGTTGCGCCATCCTCGGTCGCGAGCTCCTCGAGAAGAGCGCGATAGTCCTGCGGATCGACGATCACCGCCACGCGCTCATGATTCTTCGCCGCGGCGCGCACCATCGCAGGACCGCCGACGTCGATGTTTGCGATGGCCTCGGCGTAGGGTGCATCGGCGCGCGCGCTGACGGCGGCAAAGGGGTAGAGGTTGACGACCAGCAGGTCAAGCGGCGCGATTTCATGTTGAGCCATGGCCGCATCGTCGAGTCCGCGCCGTCCCAGAAGAGCGCCATGAATCTTCGGATGCAGAGTCTTCACGCGGCCGTCCATGATCTCCGGAAAGCCCGTGTAGCTTGCGACCTCGGTGACTGCGATGCCGTGCGCCGCGAGGAGCTGTGCAGTACCTCCGGTGGAGAGAATCTCGACGTGACGGCGCGCGAGAGCCTGAGCGAGTTCGATGAGGCCGGTCTTGTCGGAGACGGACAGCAGTGCGCGGCGGACGGGAACGTTCACCTAACCGGAAAGGCCGAACTGCCGCAGTTTCTTGCGTAAGGTTCCGCGATTGATGCCGAGAATACCCGCGGCGCGCACCTGGTTGCCTTCGGCATAGTCGAGCGCGGCCTTCAGGAGCGGCTCTTCGACTTCGCGCAGCACCATGTCGTAGAGCTGCGCGGGACGGTGGCCATTAAGGTTCGTGAAGTAATCGTGTAGCGCGCGCTCGGCGTGATCGCGCAGCGGCAGTTCGCCGCGGCTATTGATGCGCGCGCCGTATTCTCTGCGCAGCCGACTTTTCTTTTTCGCTGGCATGTCAGCTCCCCCTGCATAACCGAACAGTCAGGCCGCCTGCGCGGACCCGCTCACCCAACCATCGAGATGGCTCCGCGCCAGCGCGTATTGCATGGCGGTGTTCGCCATCGCCATCAGACTGCGGCGAATGTTCGCCGCGTCAGGCAACTGTAAGCAGTACCAACCGAGATGTTTACGCGCGATCCTCGTTCCTGCGTCTTCGCCGTAGAAGGCGTACAGGGACTCCAGATGCTCGAGAATAATACCACGCACTTCGGTGCGTGCGAGCGGTGGCGGCGTTGCGGCGCCGGAAAGATAGGCATTGACGGCGCCGAATATCCATGGCGCGCCCTGGGCCGAGCGCCCGATCATTACTCCGTCTGCGCCCGTGAAATCAAGTACCTCGCGCGCTTTTTGCGCGCTGCCGATATCACCGTTGGCGATAACCGGTATGGATACTTGTGATTTGATTTCGCGAATGGTGTCGTACTCAGCGGCGCCCTGGTAGAAGTCGGCGCGTGTGCGACCGTGCACGGCCAACGCCGCGATGCCGCAGCTTGCTGCGATGCGGCCAATGTTAACGCCATTTTTTTGTGTCGGGTCCCAGCCGGTGCGGATCTTGAGCGTCACCGGCACGTCCACCGCGCGCACCACCGCGCTCAGGATGCGCGCGACGAGGGGCTCATCCTGCAACAGCGCCGACCCGCACAGGCGTCCGCAGACCTTTTTCGCCGGGCAGCCCATATTGATGTCGATGATCTGCGCACCCAGATCAACGTTTATGCGCGCGGCGAGCGCAAGCGCCTCGCAGTCGGCGCCGGCGAGCTGCACGACGCGGGGCGCGGGCTCGCCTGCATGATCCATCCGCCGACGCGACTTGCCGGTGCTCCACAGCCGCACGTCCGAGGTGAGCATCTCCGATGCGGCAAGGCCGGCGCCGAGTTTGCGTGCGAGGATGCGAAAGGGCCGATCGGTGACACCAGCCATCGGGGCGAGAACCGCGCGCGCCGGCAACACATAAGGCCCGATGTGTATCGTGGTCACTGTGCGGCCGCGTCGTTGGCGCAGTGAACCTGCGCACTCGGGCTCGCCAGACAGGCATCGATCTCGAAGCCGACGGCATCGCGGCCCGGGTCGACGAACGCCATCTCGGCATCGACGCGTTCGCCGGCAGGCAAGGTGGCACTCGCGGGCGGCGTGCCGACGAGGTACACCTGCGGCGCAACGTCGCGCGAGGCGAGCCGTTTGCCGAAGCGATCGAGCAGCGTCACGCGCAGCAGCGGCAGCGGCTGCGCCTGGGCGGCAGCGTTTTTGACACTGGCGCGCACGGTGAGCTCGCCGGCAGCTTGCGCCGGTGCCGACGCACCGAGCTGATGCACTTCGTACGCCGCCAAGTCCCAGCGTGGCGCGAGGGTAACGCCGAACGCAGCATAGAGTGCGGTGAGGGGCCGATGCAGGCGCGTGTTGACCGCGAGATCATCGCGGTAGTGATTGACGGCCTGCGCGCTAAGGAGGATGGCGAGGCCGGCGAGCGCGGCGATCCACAAATACGGCCGTGCCGGCGCGCGCGCCGCGGCGGGCGGCGCGTCGAAGGTCTCGATGAGCGGCTGCAGGCCCGTATGCGTCTGCGCCACCTGGTTCTGGCGCGCCGCGTCAATGCGTGCCGCGAGCGACTCGAGCTGTTCGTTGAGCTCCTCGTCGGCGGTGCGCCCCGTCTCGGCCACCTCCTCAGCCTCGACCGGGGAGTTCTCCTGCGTACCCAGCACGATCGTTTCGTAGGTGCCGGTGGGCTCGTCATCCGCGATCGTTCCCGGTTCTATAAAAATCTGGGAGACGTCGGCGGCGTCCGGATTGAACTCTAGAGAGGTCTGCTCGATCGAGTCGTCGTCGCCGGATGGTGCGTCATCCTCCGCAGGCGGCGCGCCATCATCGGCAGGCGGCGCAGCCTCATCGGCAGGAGATTCAGCGTCATCCGTGTGCGCTGCACTCTCATCCGCGGGCGCGGACGCATCGTGCGCAGGCGGCTCGGGCTCCAGCGCCGCATCGGAGGCTGCAGCGGGCAGGGGCGGCTGGCGTTCATCGGAGAGGCCCAAGAGCGCGTTGAACACGTGCGTGCACTGTCCGCAGCGCACGAAGCCTTGCGCGACACGCAGGTCGGCAGCGGTGACCGTCAGCGTGAGCGCGCATTTGGGGCAGACGGTAAACATCGCTCATGAGTGCTCGCGGCGCCGTCCTGACAGGGCCACCCAGCCGGCGCGCGTTCCGCAGGGCTGCATATCAAAGCATGCGTCGTTTGCCCGTGTCACCTCGTATGCCTCATCTTCGAGAAGTCCCGCGAGCAACAGCGTCCCTCCCGGCCGCACCAGTGTCGCGAACACAGCGGCCAGAGCACATAGAGGTGTGGCGAGAATATTGGCGATGACGAGATCGGCGCCACCCGGCAGATCGGCTGCACTTGCGCACACCGTGACCTGGGATGCGACTGCGTTGCTATCTGCATTGCCGGCCGTGGCGGTGAGCGCCTGCGGGTCGATGTCGAAACAGAAGGCATGCTCGGCTCCGAGCTTGATGGCAGCGAGCGCCAGTATCCCCGACCCGCAGCCGTAGTCGATCACGCGCTCGCCGCGCCTGACATTATGTTCCAACCACTCGAGGCACAGCGCAGTTGTGGCATGGCTGCCGGTGCCAAACGCAAGCCCCGGGTCGAGGTGCACGACTGCGGCCCCCGGATCGGGGACACTCTCGTGCCGTGGACAGATCCACAGCCGCGCGCCCAAGCGCAGCGCGTGAAAATCTTTCAGCCACTCACGCTCCCACACCTTCTCGGGAACCGGACGTGTGTGCAGAGTTTCCGCAGATCGCGCCAGCGTCACGCCCAACGCGCGGATGAGCGCAGCGCACGCCGCGTCCGCCTGCGCCGGAAAGAGCGCGCACACCTGCGTCGCCGACCAGAGCAGAAACTCTCCGGGCAGCGGCTCCAGCACCGGCGTATCGCCCGCATCGGTGAAGGTCACGGCGGTGGCACCGCACGCAACGCATGCGGCGTAGGCTGCGTCGGCGTCGAGCTCGCCCAGCGCGAACGTGACTTCGACGAACGGCGCGTCCATCGTCTAGCGCAATCCCAAACGGCGCTCCAGATAATGGATGTCGAGCCCGCCTTTCTGGAAGGCGGCGTGGTTGAAGATTTCCTGGTGCAGGGCGACGTTGGTCTTGATGCCCTCGATTACCATCTCCGCCAGCGCATTCTTCATGCGCGCGATGGCGGTCTCGCGCGTATCCCCGTGGGCAATGATCTTGCCGATGAGCGAGTCGTAGTTGGGCGGGACGTTGTAGCCTGAGTAGACATGGCTGTCGACACGGATCCCCGGCCCACCGGGCGCGTGCCACAGCCGGATGGGACCCGGCGAGGGCATGAACGTCTTGGGATCCTCGGCGTTGATACGGCACTCCATGGCATGACCGCGGAACTGCACATCGCTCTGTTCGTATGGCAGCCGCTCGCCGGAGGCCACCAGGAGCTGCGCCTTCACCAGATCAATGCCGGTGATGAGCTCGGTCACCGGATGCTCAACCTGGATGCGCGTGTTCATCTCGATGAAGTAGAACTCACCGTCCTGATAGAGGAACTCGAGCGTGCCGGCGCTGCGGTAGCCGACCGCACGGCAGGCCTCGACGCAGCGTTCGCCCATGAGGCGGCGCTGGCGCGCGGTGATGCCCGGCGCCGGCGCCTCTTCGATGACTTTCTGGTGGCGGCGCTGCATGGAGCAGTCGCGCTCGCCCAGATGGATGACGTGCCCGAAGTTGTCCCCGAGTACCTGGAACTCGATGTGCCGCGGGCGCTCGAGGAACTTCTCCATGTACACCTGATCGTTGCCGAAGGCGGCGCGCGCTTCGGACTGCGTGATCGCCACCGCATTCAAAAGTGAGGCTTCGCTGTGCACCACGCGCATGCCGCGACCGCCGCCGCCGCCGGATGACTTGATCATGACGGGGTAGCCGAGGTCGCGGGCGATGCGCAGATTCTCCTCCGCGTCGGCACCGAGAGGACCGTCCGACCCCGGCACGCACGGTACCCCTGCCTGCTTCATGGCACGGATTGCAGAGACCTTGTCGCCGAGCTTGCGAATGGTCTCGGCCTTGGGACCGACGAACACGAAGCCGCTTTTCTCCACGCGCTCGGCGAAGTCGGCGTTTTCGGCGAGAAAGCCATAGCCCGGATGGATGGCGACCGAATCGGTGACCTCGGCGGCGCTGATGATCGCGGGCATGTTGAGGTAGCTCAATGCCGAGGACGGCGGTCCGATGCACACCGATTCGTCGGCGAGCAGCACGTGCTTCAAGCTGTAGTCGGCGGTGGAGTGCACCGCCACCGTCTTGATCCCGAGCTCACGGCAGGCGCGCAGGATTCGTAGCGCAATCTCGCCACGATTGGCGATGACGAGCTTATCGAGCATGGTGCGTCTATTCGATGACGAACAGCGGCTGACCGAATTCGACCGGATCGCCGCTCTTTGCCATGATCGAGGTGACCGTCCCGCCCCTGTCCGCTTCGATCTGATTCATCATTTTCATCGCTTCGATGATGCACAGCACCTGTCCGGGCGTGACCTCATCGCCGAGCTCGACGAACGCCTTGGCAGAGGGAGACGGCGCGGAATAGAAAGTGCCGACCATCGGCGCGGTCACGACGTGCTCATTCGACTTCGGGTGTGGCGCCGCAATCTGCGGCGTGACTGTCGATGCCGAGGGCGCCGGCAGATGCGCGGGCGCTGCGATGGGCAGATGCGCGACGTGCGCGGCGGCGAGGCCGGCCGCGGGCATGCGGCTGATGCGCACACCTTCTTCGCCTTCCTTGATTTCGATTTCCGCGATGCCGGATTCTTCGAGCAGCTCAATCAGCTTTTTTATTTTTCTAATGTCCATGCACGCAGCGACCTCCTGGCGGTCAGGTTTGCAGTTTGCGAATTGCGGCCCGCAGTGCGAGTTCATAGCCGAGCGGCCCCAAGCCCACGATGCAGCCGCTGGCGATGTCCGAGAGATAAGAATGTTTACGGAAGCTCTCGCGCGCGAAGGTGTTCGACAGGTGCACTTCGATGAACGGCAGCTGCACCCCGAGGAGCGCATCGCGCAGCGCAAGGCTCGTATGACTGAATGCCCCGGGATTGAATATCAGGAACGCGACGCCTGCCTTGGGCGCGCCGTGCACGCGCTCGATGAGTTCATGCTCCGCATTGCTTTGAAACGTCGCGAGCTCATGGCCGGCATCGCCCGCGATCTTGCGCAAGCGCTCTTCGATGGTGGCCAGAGTATCGGTCCCATAGATCCCGGGCTCGCGGCTGCCGAGCAGGTTGAGATTCGGACCATTGAGCAGCAGCAGGCGCGCCATCGGCGGCGAATGTACCTAATCCGCGTCGAATGAGCTAGTTTTAGTCGCGAACTGCGTGGATCAGGCGTGCTTCGCGCGTTCTACCGCCAAGTCCTTGAGCCGCGTCTCGATTTGCTGCCGGGCGGCCGCTACGCTCAGCGCCCCGCTGTCGATGTCCTGCACGCGATCCAGGATGAAGTCTGCCTCATCCTGATGCAACTCTCCCAGTTTTACGGCGACGATCCGGCCACTCTGGTCGGCGAACACCGTGAACGGGAAGACGAGGTCCATACCGAACGCATGCACGGTGTCCAGGCCCGAGTCCTCGCCGATGAGGACGGGGTAATCGATGCCGGCTTTGCGCGCGTAGGTTGCGACCGCGTCGCGAAAGTCGACCGCGATGCCGACGACCGCCAGTGCGGCGCCGGAGCGCTCGTGGCGCAGCCGTATAAGAAGAGGAATCTCCCGGCGGCACGGTTCGCACCAGGTCGCCCAGAAATTGACAATCACGGGATGCCCTTTGAAGTCCGCGAGCCGGCGGGTGACGCCAGCCAGATCGGGGAGCGCAAGGTCCGGCAGCGCCATGGGGATGACGCGGCTCGGCGGCGCGGCTTGCGGTTGCGGCGCGCGCGCAGCGGCGGCGGCGGGCACCAGCGTTGCGCGCGGCTGCAGCATGCGATGCATCGCGACGCCGGTAAGCGCTCCCAGCGCGACGAGGGCGACGCCGAGGGTCACCCGCTGGCCTGAGTTCACGTGCCGGGGCCGCCAAAGAGCGCTTGATGCGCCACGCTGCCGAACTCTGCGGCTTTCATATAGCCCACGACTCGAAAATTGCGCCGCTCCGCGCCATCGCTTGCGAAAAAGGCGATCGTCGGTGGGCCGATGATACCGAAGTATTTGAGGAGGGTCTGATCGGCAGCGTCATTGCGCGTCACATCGGCCCGTAGCAGGACGACGTTGCTCAGCACCGTCTGTACCGCCGGATCCGAAAAAGTGTAACGCTCCATCTCCTTGCACGAGACACACCAGTCCGCGTAAAAGTCGAGCAGCACCGGATGGCCTGCGAATTTTGCGGTCGCGACTTCGTGCTGCAGGTCCTCGAGTGATTTGATGCTGCGAAACCGCAGCTCTTGATGGTGGCCTGCGAAGCGCGGGATGGGTGCTAAGGGGTCGGTGCCGCCGAGCGCGGCGCCGACCAGAAAGGCAACACCAAAGAGCCCAAGCGCCGCGCCCACGCCACGCACCAGCCAACCGGCGGCGCTGCGGCCGCGCGCGGCCGGCCACAGTACCCAGGCGCCAAGCAGCGCCGGCACTGCCCAGAGCACGAGCGCCCAGCCTGCGGGCACAATGCGCGTCAGCATCCACGCGGCCACTGCGAGCATCAGCACGCCGAAGAACCGCTTGACGATGTCCATCCACGCACCGGCCCGGGGAAGCAGCCTGCCGGACGATGCGCCTGCCACGAGTAGTGGCGTGCCCATGCCAAAACTCATCGCAAACAAAACCGCCGCGCCGCGCGCGATGTCGCCGGTTTGCGCAATGACCGCGAGCACTGCAACGAGGGCGGGCGCAACGCAGGTGGTGACAATCAGTGCCGACAACGCGCCCATCACCGCAACGCCGCCATAGGTGCCGGCAGACTGCTTACTGCTCAGCTCGGACAGCCGCGTCTGCACTGCGCTTGGCATTTGCAGCGTGAAGAGCCCGAACATCGACAGTCCGAGCGCAATCAGCACCGCGGCGAACAGGGCAATGATCCAGGGCTGCTGAAATATGGCCTGCGCTTGCTGGCCATGGCCGAAGGCCGCAAACGCGGCGCCCGCGGCTGTATAGGTGAGGGCCATGCCGAGCACGTACGTGAGCGAGAGCATGAAGGCGCGTTTGGTCGTGATGCTCGCGCCCTGGCCGACGATGATGCCAGACAGAATCGGCACCATCGGCAATACGCAGGGCGTGAATCCCAGCAGCAATCCCAATCCGAAAAATGTGCCGAGCACGGCGAACAGACTGCCATTGCGCACGAGGCTTGCGAGCCGTTCCTGTTCGGAGACGAATCCACTGGTCGCGCTGGCTGCGGTGGGCAGGTTCACGTGGACCGTCTTGCGGATGGGCGGATAGCACAAGCCCGCCTCTGCGCAGCCCTGGTAGGTTACCGCGAGGAACACATCAGGCGTGGCGTTGGGGGCGCGGCTGAGTGACACCTCCGCGACGAGCTCGCGCTCATAGATCTCCTGCCTGCCGAAATATTCATCGCTCTTCTGCGCGCCCGACGGCAGCTCCAGAGGTCCGAGCCCAACGCGCGGACTCGTCGAACGCACCCCAAGACGGCTGCGGTACAGGTAGTAGCCATTCGCGATCTGCCACACGAGCCGCACGCGGTCGGGACCCTCCGCAAAAGCGCCAAAGCGAAAGGCCTCATCGGGCGGGAGAAAATCACGATCCTTATCCGACGGCCGATGCGCGCCCAGGACGGCACCGATGCCGCCGCCTGCCTGAGCGGGGGCGGCCGGCAGCGCAACTTTGGCATCCGAAAGCTGCGGCGGATAGCAAAGCCCCGCATCCGCACAACCCTGGATCTTAAGCTTAAGCAAGACATTACGGTCGGCGCCGGCGCTGAGTGTTATGGGCGCCGTCACCAGGAAAGCTCCGCGGAAAACCTCCTGCGCGCCGAAGTAATCGTCCTGGTGAACTTCACCCTTCGGAAAGACCATGGGGCCGAGGGTTGCACCCGGGCTGGTGCTCTCAAGTGTCATGCGGGACTTGTAGGCGTAGTAGCCGCGAGGCAGGTTCCAGTGCACGCCGACGCTCGATGCGTCCGCCGTCACGGTGTACCTAAATACCTGTTCTGGCGGCAGAAACTGATCTTCTGCCGCGCGCGCGGCATAGCCTCCGGGCCACGCCAGAGCGAAGAGGACGAGAGCGAGTATTCGGCCCGTGTGTTTCATGGGACCTAGGCTTTGGCTGCCTGAAATGCCGGAGGTTCGCGAGCATACGGGCTCGCGGGGCAGGCGTCACCGCGCGAATTATGTCCGTCAAGCTTGATATTCGGCATTCCAGGCATATGATTAGCAGCCGTGCAGGGGGAGTGCTAACAGCCCCCGGCACAGTCCCTTTTAACGTAGTCAATCAACAGCTTTTAGGAGCGTACCCCATGAAGATTCGTCCTCTTCATGATCGCGTCATGGTGAAACGGCTGGAAGAGGAACGTACCTCTCCGGGCGGCATCGTGATTCCCGACACCGCAGCTGAGAAGCCGGTGCAGGGAAAGATCATCGCGGTCGGCAAAGGCAAGATTTTAGAAAACGGCTCGGTCCGTCCCCTCGATGTGAAAGTCGGCGACAAGATCCTGTTCGGCAAATACAGCGGAACTGAGGTCAAGGTCGACGGCGAAGACCTTGTGGTCATGCGCGAGGAAGACGTCATGGCCGTGATTGAAGGCAAATAACCCTGAAGGATCACGACAATGGCAGCTAAAGATGTTCGTTTCAGTGATGACGCCCGCCAAAAGATGTTTCGCGGCGTCAATGTACTAGCCAACGCCGTTAAGGCGACGCTCGGCCCGAAGGGCCGCAATGCGGTGCTCGAGAAGAGCTTCGGCGCCCCCACCATCACAAAGGATGGTGTCTCGGTCGCGAAGGAAATCGAGCTCAAAGACAAGTTCGAAAACATGGGCGCGCAGATGGTGAAGGAAGTTGCGTCCAACACCTCCGATGAGGCAGGCGATGGCACGACCACCGCCACGGTTCTCGCCCAGGCGATTATCCGCGAGGGCCTGAAGGCTGTGGCCTCGGGCCGCAACCCGATGGATGTCAAACGCGGCATCGACAAGGCAGTCATCATTGCCGTCGAGGACTTGAAGAAGCTCTCCAAGCCCTGCAAGGACTCCAAGGCGATCGCACAGGTCGGCACGATCTCTGCGAACTCCGACGAGTCGATCGGCAAGACCATCGCCGATGCGATGGAGAAGGTCGGCAAGGAAGGCGTGATTACGGTTGAGGAAGGCTCAGGCCTCGACAACGAGCTCTCAGTGGTTGAGGGCATGCAGTTCGATCGCGGCTACCTGTCCCCGTACTTCATCAACTCGCAGGCGAATCAGACGGCCGAACTTGAGAAGGCCGTGATTCTTCTGTGCGACAAGAAGATCTCCAACATTCGCGAAATGCTGCCGCTGCTCGAGGCCGTTGCGAAGGCGGGCAAGCCCCTGCTGGTCGTGGCGGAGGATGTCGAGGGTGAGGCTCTGGCGACTCTCGTCGTCAACAACATCCGCGGAATCCTCAAGGTCGTGGCCGTGAAGGCTCCCGGCTTCGGCGATCGCCGCAAGGCGATGCTGCAGGACATCGCGACGCTGACGGGCGGCACGGTGATCTCGGATGAGGTGGGTCTGTCGCTTGAGAAGGCGACGCTCAATGATCTCGGCGAGGCGAAGAAGATCGTCATCGAGAAAGAGAACACCACCATCATCGACGGCGCCGGCAAGGCGTCCGACATCA
>Ga0302324_100000470_pt1 | contig 108692 bp, 74 predicted proteins | sample Palsa_T0_1_FD_201949 | JGI IMG/M metagenome (GOLD analysis project Ga0302324, IMG submission 201949) | Peat permafrost microbial communities from Stordalen Mire near Abisko, Sweden - Palsa_T0_1 | ecosystem: Environmental > Terrestrial > Soil > Palsa > Peat permafrost | place: Sweden: Abisko... | reverse complement strand
GTGGGATGGTTTCCGCTGGCGCCGGGAGAAGTTTTTGTCCCCGGCTACCGCGTGAGCCGCACTTACGTCAACAATGTGAACCTTACCAATACGAGGGTGAACGTCAGCCGAATCACGAACGTATACAACACGGTCGTAATCAACCGCAGCACCACCGTCAACAACATCATCTACGCAAACCAGCACGTCGATGGCGGTGTCACTGTGGTTTCGCACGACACGTTTGTGAATGCACAGCCGGTGGCGCGCAACATCGTGCAAGTGCCGTCGAGAGAAATCGAAAGTGCGCCGGTGACGCACGTGGTTGCGGCGGAACCGGTGCGGGCCAGCGTGTTCGGCGCAGGAAGACCCGTGGCTAATCGGCCGCCGGCAGCCGTTCTTTCCCGCCAGGTAGTGGCGCGAAGAACTCCGGCTCCAATGCCACGATCCTTCGATCAGAAGGTCGCGCAGGCGGGCGGACACTTGAATCAGCAGCCATTGGTACGTCAGGAACCTGCGGGCCGTCCCGCTCCCGTGAACCAGAGTAGGTTGAATCAGGCTACGTCGAATCAGGCTGGATCGAATCAGGGTGCGTCGAATCAAGCTGCGCGACAGCCTCAGCCGCAGGAGGGCTTCCATTCATTCGGCCAGCCTAACAGTGGAACCAACCAGGCGAAGCCGCTGCCTCGCGTGTGGGAGGCACAAGGAACTCCCGAACCTGAAAACCGGAACACCCAGCCGTCGAGCGGCACGCGGCCACAGCAGCCAATCGAGCAACAGCCAGCGCAGCAGTGGTCGCATCCGCTGGCCAAGCCGGCGCCGGCGGTACAGGAGAGGAATCCAGAGCAGGAACAGCAGCAGGCGCAGAAGTTTAACAGTTGGCAGCAACAGCGGCCCGCGCCTGCACCGAAGCCAGCGCCGCGTTACTCTCCGCCGCCTCCCCCTCCACCTAAGAAGTGACGTGGCCGGGCAGTGGTTGACGGAGAATGGTTGGGTGCGGTCTGATAAGGTTCGCATGGCGATCATGAGCGGGCCTATTGCAAGCAACAACCGCAGCGCCGGGAAGCAGGCAGATCGCCCGCTCCCGGCGCAATTATTTTCCGGAGTTTCTACACGAGCGAAATAATTCCCGCGAGCCAGGCATGAGTAAGGCCGTATGAGCGAAACCGCATGAGCGAACCCAAGCGCCCCGCCGTCAATTGGATGGACGTTCTCTGGCTCCTGTTTCTGGCCGGGCTGGCGGCGCTGCCGCCGGTGGGCGAGATTCACAAACAACTCACGCTTCTGGCAATTGGAATTGTGCAGCTTAGCGAAGGCTGGCTGCTGGGGCGCGCTCCCCGGCGCGGCGCAACTTACATCGTTCTGCTCAAGATCGCTCTCGCGACCCTGCTCATCGATCACACCGGCGAACTCAGCATCAACAGCAGTTACTATCCCATCTATTATTTGCCGGTGGTCAGCGCCGCCGAATATTTTGGCCCCTGGGCTACGCTGGGCTGGACCGCTCTCGCTTCGGCTGCCTATTGTTCATATCTTTATCCCGCGCTGCAGGAATATGAAATCCCGGCAGAGGGTTACGGTCTGCTCGCCATCCGCATTCTTTTCTTTTTTCTGGCGGCCATGGTAGTCAACCGCTTTGTCGTGGAGAACCGCCGTCAAACCAGGCGCTATCAGGAACTGGCGGAAACGCTTGCCGAAACCAATCGCAAGCTGGAGCAGGCCCAGGCTGAGGCGCGGCGCTCCGAACGCCTGGCCGCTCTGGGCCAGCTCTCCGCCGGACTGGCGCATGAGATTCGCAATCCTCTCGGCGTGATCAAGGGATCGGCCGAAATGCTCACGCAGAAGCTCCACGATGCCAATCCTTTGGCGTGCGAACTTGCGGGCTACATCTCAACCGAAACCAACCGCCTGAGCGCGCTGGTCACGCGCTTTCTCGATTTTGCCCGTCCCCTGCATGCCGATTTAGCGCCCCGGGAAATCACCGCCGTGCTCAATCACGCGCTACACTCCGTAGCCCTGCTGCACAAAGATGCGCCGGTCCGCGTGGAGCGGCAGTACCACCAGGACTTGCCGCTTGTCCCCTTGGACGAAAGTCTGTGCGAGCAGGCCTTCGTGAACCTTATGCAGAATGCTTATGATGCGATGGGCAATGATGGAGGAACGTTGCGGGTCACGGCCGCGAGATCGAAGGCTGCGGATCGCGATGGAGTCGAAGTCCGAATCGAAGATACAGGTCCGGGAATTCCGGCGGAGCTGCGGGAACAGATTTTCAACCCCTTCGTGACCACCAAGAAAACCGGTGTGGGACTCGGTCTATCGATCGTGTCGCAGATCATTGACGGGCACCACGGATCGATTCGCGTCGCCGGTGGTGGCGAGAGCCCGGGGCCAGGAGCGTGCTTCACCATCTTTTTTCCCTCCGCCGGAGAGTCTGCCGCCAAGTCAGCATCTGAATTGGTAGTCTCTTAGCTGGTCTGCGAATCCTCGACTCGCAAAAAGGAAACTCCGAACCAATGGCAAGAGTTCTAATTGTTGAAGACGAAGCGAAAATGCGCCGCCTGCTGGAGTTGAATCTCGGCGAGGACGGCTTCACCACATTTTCCGCCGGAGACGCCGAGACTGGCCTGAAACTTCTGCGCGAGAATTCCATCGACCTCGTGGTTACCGACCTGAAGCTGCCGGGCATTGACGGTCTGGAATTCCTGCAAGCCGTGAAGCGTCAAAATGTCGCGCTGCCTGTTGTGGTGATGACCGCATTCGGCACGGTCGAGACCGCGGTCGAGGCCATGAAGGCCGGGGCCAGCGACTATGTGCTGAAGCCGTTCTCCCTGGCCGAGATGCGCATGGTCATTCACAAAGAATTGGATGTGCATAACCTGCGCGAGGAGAATCGCTCGCTTCGCGAGGCGCTGGGCAAGCGTTATGAGCATCCCAATGTGGTCGCACGCAGCTCGAAGATGCAGGAGGTTCTTTCCACAGTGGATCGCGTCGCTCCCACAAATTCGACAGTGCTGCTGGGCGGAGAAAGCGGCGTAGGCAAGGATTTGATCGCACGCGCCATTCATGAAAGGTCGCGGCGCGCTTCCGGTCCATTCATCAAGATCAACAGCACCGCGATTCCGGAAAACCTGCTGGAGAGCGAATTGTTCGGCTACGAGAAAGGCGCGTTCACCGGCGCCGTCGCCAGCAAACCAGGCAAGTTTGAACTGGCCGACAAGGGCACGTTGTTCCTCGACGAAATCGGCGATGTTCCTCCCGTCACGCAAGTTAAACTGTTGCGCGTTTTGCAGGAGCGCGAGTTCGAACGCCTGGGCGGCACACGCACGGTGAAAGTGGACGTGCGTCTCATCGCCGCCACCAACCGCGATCTGCGCGAGGCGCTCGAGCAGGGAACTTTTCGCGAAGATCTCTACTACCGCTTGAATGTTGTGCCCATTGACATTGCTCCGCTGCGCCAGCGCAAGGAAGACATTCCCGACCTGGTGAATCTTTTCATCGCGCGTTTTCGCGGAGACTCGGGCAAGCCGGTTGAGGGCATTTCGCCGCTGGCCATGCAGGTTCTGGTCAACTACCACTGGCCGGGGAACGTTCGCGAATTGCAGAACATCATCGAGCGCGCCTGCGCTTTGGCCAAGGGGACAGTAATTGATGCGCCTGACATTCACCTCGACCTGCGCGCGGCCAAGACTGCGAACGGCGCCGGCAACTTTCTTCCCGAAGGCCTGACGCTCGAACAATGGGAAGACGAAATGATCCGCGAATCTTTGCGGCGCGCTCACGGCAACAAGAGCCAGGCCGCGCGCCTGCTCGGCTTGTCGCGCAATGCGCTGCGCTATCGGCTGTCGAAGATTGGAATCGCGGATGAAGGCGAGAAAGAACTTTAGAGTGATCAACGTCCCGAATCAGAACAGTTCCGCATCGGAAACGAAAAATACCTTAGCGGTCCACTCATGCGGCCACTACAATCATGGCGACGGACAGCGTCTGGAGAGTCTTGCCAGTGGGTACTGGACACTGTCTTTCACACAGTCGAGTGGCTTAGTCAGCCACTAGGGTTCGACTCCCTCGCTCTCCGCAAGTCACTCGACGACATAAAAGTGCTTGACAACGCTGCTGTTGGAGCTATGCTTAAATTGTGTGAAGGACAGCGTCCGGTACCAAGTGCTTCAGATCCAAGCCCCGACTGACTATCGGGGCTTTCGTGTTGCTGGGGCTTCGCCGAATCTGTAGCGCGAGGTGCGCGCGTCTAATTGCACCACCCAGGGCCGACTTTGGACAGCTTGGAAACCTTCGGTCCCGTCATTCCGACTGTATTGGCTGAAAACCACCAGCTTGGCTGAGAGCGGCCACCGGGTCTACATCCTGCCCTCCGCATTCGGTTGAAAAGCATAACTCCGGCTCTGAAAACAAATGAGTTACTGGATTTTCCCCCGCGCTGCTTTTGGTACGGCAGTTGCTTTACACATGGCGCATCAATCCTTCAGATTTCGGGTTTAGGTAGATATTGGGAGAGGTGGGCTATGAAGACCAGATTTCTTAAAGCGTTTCTTGCAACGAGCTTCGCGATTCTCGCGTGGATCGTCGCGGGCGCCGCCAACCTAAACGCGCAGCAAGCGCCGACGGATAAGCCGAGCGCCGCAGTCGACGCGCAACAAGCGCAGTCGCCCGATGCAGGGGCGCCGCCGGCGCCGTCGGCAGAACCGCCGCAAGGTCCCGGTGACCATCCCGAAAATTCCATGGAAATGCCGCAAGGCCCGGGCGGCCCGAACGCAGCGCCGCAAGGGCCCGGTAGCGCGAACGCCCCGAATACCGGTAACGAAAACGGCGGCAACGAAAACGCCGAGATGGAGAATAAGCAGGGCGTCGGCCGCATCAGCATGATCCATGGCGAGGTATCGACCCAGCGCGGAGACTCCGGCGACTGGTCGGCGGCGGTGCTGAACCAACCGCTTGTCGGCGGCGACAAAGTTTCCACCGGCTCGGGTGGGCGCGCCGAAGTCCAGCTCGATTACGCCAACATTCTTCGCTTGAGCTCGAACGCCCAAGCCACTATCGGGGATTTCACTCGCCAGCGCGTCCAGGTTCAGATCGGTCAGGGTCTGGCAAATTACACCGTTTTCGGTGAGAGCGAGGCTGAGCCTGAAATCGACACGCCGAACGTTGCGATTCATCCCGCGCACCGCGATGGCGCGTTCCGCATTGAAGTGCGTCCCGACGGCGACACGATTGTGATCGTGCGCAAGGGCGAGGCCCAGATCTCCACTCCGAAGGGCATTGCGGAAATCAAGCAGGGAGAAATGGCTACGGTGCGTGGTTCGACCGAGAATGCGCAATACAAGATCAGCCCGGCTTCCGAAAGCGACGATTGGGATCGCTGGAACAGCGACCGCGACCACATGATTCACAGCGCAAACTCATGGCAGCACACTAATCGCTACTACGTTGGATCGGAGGATCTGGATAAGTACGGGCAATGGGAGAACGTTCCCGATTACGGCCAGGTTTGGGTTCCGTCTGAAACGAGTGACTGGGCGCCATACCGTGATGGCAACTGGGTGTATGAGCCTTACTACGGTTGGACTTGGGTTGGGTATGAGCCGTGGGGCTGGGCTCCGTATCACTACGGACGCTGGCTCTCGTACGGCGGCTCGTGGGCGTGGTGGCCCGGTCCGGTGTGGGGCGCGGGTTTCTACCGTCCCTTCTGGGCGCCGGCGTATGTCTCGTTCTTTGGGTTCGGAGGCGGCTGGGGCTTTGGCTTCGGCCTGGGATGGGGCGGTTGGGGCGGGTTTGGCTGGTTGCCGCTAGGTCCGTGTGACTGGTTTCACCCGTGGTGGGGCGGATTCCGCGGACGCTTCGGCGTTGTCAATGTTGCGCGTGGCGGCTTTGATCGCTCCGGTGGCGTCGCGCCCCTGCACGGTGGAACCCGCTTCTCGAACCTGGCGCACATGAACGATGCCCACATCGGCCGTGGATTGTCGACCGTGCCCGCCGGGCGTTTTGGCGCCGGTCATGTAACCGCGGTGGCGGCGAACCGCTCGCAGTTGAGCAGCGCTCGCATGATGACCGGGAACATGCCGGTGGTGCCAAGTCGCGCCAGTTTGTCGGCCAGCGGACGTGCGGCCGCGCCTTCCACTATTCACAGCGGGGCTGCGCAGCACTTCTTCGGCACGCAGAGCACGGCGCATGCGGAATCGTTCCAGCAGGAGACCGCGCACTTGCAGCAGTCCATGCAACAGAACCACTTTTCGCCCGTGGCTGCGGGAGGACGCGAAACTTCGGCGGGTGCGGGGGAATCTCGCGGCACTGCGCTGGCAGGAACTGGCAAGTCGAGTACAGGTACGCCTTCGGCCAACAGCAAAGCTCGTTCCGGCAGCGTGCCCGAACGGTCGATCAATTCGCTGGGTTCCGAGAATCGTGCTTCTGAGAATCGTGGTTCGGAGAATCATGGTTCAGAGAATAATGGTTCGGCGAATCTAGGTACCGAGAATCACATGCAGTCCCTGGCGCCGTCGCCGGCGAACCGCAGTGAGCCCAACCGTGGCGAGTGGAAAACCTTCACTCCGCCCTCACACAGCACGGATTCTGCGAGCCGCGCAGCGGGAAATGGAGCAGGCAATGCCGGGGTCTCTGGCCGCGGCGAAACAGGCAACTACTGGAGCCGCACGGCGCCCAGCTCAAACTACTCGCGCGGATCTGCCGCGGGCAGCTATGACCGCGGCGGCAGTTACTCCCGTCCGCAACTCAATATGCGGCAGCCCATCGTGCAGCCGCGTTCTTATGGCGGCTACCGTGGAGGCTATAGCGGCGGTACGCACAGCGCGCCCAGCAACAGCGGAGGCGGCCACTCCTCGGGAGGCGGAGGCCACTCCGGCGGCGGTCACCACTAGTCCGCATCTGTAGTTTCGCTTGCGACGTTTCGCGCCGGCGAAAAGTGTTGTACCAGCAGGTGGATGTACACGAAGTGAAGGTCAGAGGCGAAAAAGGGCGCGCTGAAACGGCGCGCCCATTCTCTCATGATCACGTGGACTCTTCGTCGACCGGAAGGACAAACCGGAGTGACAAACGTTCACCGCGCGACAAGTCGAACCGCAACCGCTTCTACGGTCGCGCGTAGGCGGGATTCTCGGGATCTGGAGGGTCGTAATCGCGGCCATACTTGTTCTTGTGTGCCACTTCCAGACTCGACTCGGCGAGGGAGATTGTCCCCAGAAAAGTCTCGCCCGGCGAAACCGTAATCTCACGCTCCGCGGCGCGCAGTACTTCCGGCGAAACCGCCGGATGAAAGACATGCATTTGATAACGGCCGGGGAGCACCTCGTGCAGCACGACTTCGCCATGCACATCTGACATGGCGTAGTGGGGAGTGTCCACGGCGATGATGACCGCGCTCATCTGGGCGTGAATGTTGCAAAAAATGTAGGAGATGCCCGGCTTGTCGAACTGCACAAATCGAGTGGTGCCGCTCTCATACAGTCCCAGATCGAAGCGCTTGCCTTCGAAAAGAGAGAAGACGTTGTGAAAAAACGGATCCTGGTTGGGGAACTCAACTTTTCCTCCCACCGGAATCACCAGCAGTGACGGCTGGAAGCTCTTGTTTTTCTGCGTGAGCTTCGGGATCTCCGAAGCCTTCTGCGGTCGTGCAGCCTCAATCGGCATGTTGCTCAGGGGCGTCAGCCAGACCACTGTTTTCGAATCGTCCCTAACGTGGTGTCCGCTATTGGTAAGCTCCACCTTGCCTTTGAGATCGAGGCCCGTGGGATCGAGGCCTTTGACATCGAGCGTCTGCGCGGCCGCAGGCAGACAAGACGCCGGCAACATGCAGAAAACGACGATGCGGCAAAAGGCTAAGCGGCTCATCCTCACGAAAAAAACTCCCTAGAAAAGCACTCCCACGGCCAGATTCACCTGGTTGGTCACGCTGCTGCTCTCGTAGACGGGGAAACTGCGCAAGCGCCTGATTTCAGCGGAAAGCAGCAGGTCTGACCGTGGCCGATAGACCAGGTTGCTCAATGCTCCCCGGTTGCGTCCCAGGATGGTTGTGAAGTTATTGGCGTCGATGGCAAAGCCGCGCACGTCGCCGGCAAACGCATTGTCTTCCGCGAAAGTTCCGTTCAACTCCAGCTTCGGACTGAGTTGCAATTTTAGCTGTGTCCATCCGCCTGCGGAATCGAGTCCGCGAATGCTTGTGGTCGAATCGTACGGACTTCCCCCAAACAGCACCGCCCGGCCGACGCCCGCGCCAAGACCTCCCACTCCGCGGCCACGGTAGAACTCGCCCGAAAGAATCAGCCGGCGCGCGATCGGAATCTGCCAATCGGCTAGCCCCGCCCAGGCGAAGACGTAGCGGTCCCACGACCAATCCTGTTTCCCATAGTAGCCCGCCACGGCAAAGCTGAGCGGATGGTCGAACACCGGCTTCGCCCACGCCGTACGAAGGGCATAGGCAGGCTGCCCCGTGCGTTCGCCCGCCTGCGCCGCGCGGTCGTACGAGTTGAAAGGAGGTTCCCAATCGAGATTGTCCAGAACTCCTCCCTGCACAGTGATCGTCTGCTGATCGGCAAGATCGAAACGGTGCTCCACGCGAATTTGTGGCGTCCAGCCCCACAGATTTCCTGCATAAGCAAATGCCGGAGTCGCCAGCGAGGCGAAAGAAGTCGGCGAAAGCGGCGAGATAAACAGCGAATCCTGCCCCGCGATCACCGACGTGTGTTCCCAGTCCAGCCGCAAGCTTGCCGTTTGCAGCCGCGCGATGCCAAAATTTACTCCGTTGTTCGTCTCGGGAAAACCCCCGGCAAAATCGAACTGCACATTTGCCGAACTCTTCGCGCCCGCTACGCTGGGCCCAAAAATCTCCAGCCCGAGTTCGGTTTGCCGCATGGTCGCTCCGAAACTTACCTGGGTCGCGCCCGGAATCGGCGGCACGGCGAAGTCGGGAAGGTCCAGATTGTCGGAGGCTCCCACGTTGCGAAAAGCATTCATCAGCACAATTCCGGACAGCCGCGCTCTATACTTGCCTGCCGTTTCAACTTTGGTCTGGTACTGCTCGTCGATCTTCGAGCCCAGCAATTGCGCGGATTCTTCCAGCTTCTGCACACGCTCTTCCAGCGGAGAAGCTATCGGCCCCGCGGAAGCCGGCTCCGCGCTGGTCCCCGCCGAAGCGCTCGCTTCCCCGGAGGACGCACCCCCTGCGATCGGAGCGAGAAGCTCGCGAGTATCCCGCAATTCCTTGCGCAGTTCCTGCATCTCAGCGCGCGACTCCGTGTTCTCGGCCCGCATTTGCTCCACCAGGCCGCGCAACTCGCGCACCTGCTGCTCTAGGTCTTCCATAGCGGCATTGCGCTGCGCCGAAGCTGGCTGCGCAGGCGCGCTCCCTTGCGCCACGCTGCCGATGCTCAACAACAGGAAAACGCCCGCGTTTGCCATTACTGCCGCTGCACGCACCGAAACCATCCCCAGGTTCTTCACACCCGTCCTCCCTGTGCGGCATGTCAGATCTCGATGAAAGCAAAGCGTGCGTACGAGGACTAACGATCCGGATGCCGAATTGAGTTCTCACTGTTGCGGTCCCCGCTTATCGGCGCCAGGGACGCGCCCGTCAGATTGATTCCGTCGTCGGAGGAGCGTTGCGGAGAGCGGTCGGGGAGCACGATCCGAAAGACCGTTCGCGCGTCCACCGTTCGTTCCACAAATACCTCGCCGCCGTGATCTTGCACAATCTTCTGCACCACCGTGAGTCCAAGGCCCGTGCCGTTTTCCTTGCCGTGACTCACAAAGGGATGAAACAACTTGTCGCGAATCGGCTCCGCAATGCCGGGCCCATTGTCAGCCACGGCAACCGTAACCGCGCCGCCCGCCTGGCTGAGCGTGACTTCCACTCTGCCGCCCGCGGCGGGAGCGGCCTCGCAAGCGTTCAGCAGCAGGTTGTAGAGCGCGCGCTCCAGCTTGCGCGAATCGAACCAGGCTGCGTTTTGGCCATGGCTGTGAACCGCGATCAATGTGCCGTGATGACGAGGGTGGAGGCGAACCGCCTGCATCGCCCGCTGCACCGCATCGGAGAGGCTGGAGTAGGTCGGGTTCAACGACTCCCTCGTCCGGGCAAACTCGAGCAGGGAATCGATGAGGTCGGTCATCTGATTCACTCCTGTTCGCACTTCCTGGTACAACTCCTCGCGCTGCGCGCCGGTGAGATGGCCGTCGCACAAAAATTCGGAGTTGGCCACAATCGCCGCCAGCGAATGCCGCAGGTCGTGCGAAATGGAACTGGCCATGCGTCCAATTGTCGCCAGCCGCTCGGACTCCAGCAGCGCGTCCTGGGTTTTGAGCAGGCTGGCGCGCATCCGGTCGAAAGCCACGGTGAGTTCCGCGATTTCATCCGTGCCCCGGGGATCGAGCGGATGGTGAAAATCTCCATGCTCCAGCGCCCGCACTCCTTTCACCAGGCTGGCCAGCGGACGCGTGAAGGTGTGAGAAACCAGGTACACCAGTCCGCTGCCCACTACCACCGCGGCGCAGCCCAGCAAAAGCAGCAGGCGATTCAGATTGTCCAGGAATCTTGCTGCCTGGTCGTACGATCCCAGCACGCTCAAGCGAACCGGTGCGCTCGGCTGATCCGACAGATCGAGCGAAGTCGCGAGAAAATGCTCGTTGCCCACTTCCACATCGCGCGGTTCGCTCCTGGCAGACGCCGCCAACTGGCTGAGGCTCGCAATCTGCGCCTGCAGCGCCGGCAGCGTCGTGGCCACCAGCTCGTCGCCATATGAGAACGCAACCTGGCTGGCGGAAACTTTGCCCACTTCGCGCGCCAGTTGATCGTCAATCGCAGAGCCGATCACGAGAAATCCCAGCAAATGTCCGTCGGCCGCGGAACCCGCGTAAATAGGCTGAAGAAAGGTCTGGTAGAGATGGTGGGCGCCGAACCACCAATGGCTGGAATTTTCTTCATCCAGCGACTGCTGGAAATAGCGTGCTGCCGATTCGCGGGTGAACCCCGGCGACTTCGTGTGCAGAGCCACTATGGCATCGTCAGGTTTAATCAGCACAAAAAGATCGCTGCCGGCAAGCTGCCAAACATCGCGCGACGCATCCTGAATCGTGGCCGGATCGGGTGCGGTCATGATGGCCCGTGTAATGGGAAGATCCGCCACCAACTCGGCTGAGCGCGTCAGCATGATTTCCCGCTCGCGCTGAAAGTTCTGGAACGTGGTTACGGAGTTGTGCAGATTCTCCACGATGCCTTCCCGCACGTGGTTGCGCACAGCGTGGCGCACCACCAGCAGGCTGGTGGCTGTGAGCCCCGCCGTAATCAGCAGCATCGAGAGCAGAAAACGAGTGCGCAAGCTGGTGCTGTGCACCAGATCGCTTCCTGCAGGTTTCGGGAAAGCTTGCAACGCGGATTCAGGCGATGTGGCCAAGGGAACTCAGCGCACGAACTTGTAGCCCATGCCATGCACTGTGCGGAAGTGTACGGGACTGGCCGGGTCTCTTTCCAGCTTCTGCCTCAGCTTGAGAATGTGGTTGTCCACGGTGCGTGTCGAAGGATAATTCTGATAGCCCCACACTTCGTTCAGCAATTCATCCCGGCTGATGACGCGATCCGCATTTTGCACCAGAAAATGAAGCGTCTTGAATTCCTGCGCGGTCAGGATCACGGGATTCCCGTCGCGCAGCACTTCCATTTTCTTGAAGTCCGCCGAGATGCCGTCAAAACTGACCAGATTCACGTTCGGAGTCCGGGCCGTGTGGCGCAGCGCGGCGCGCACTCGCGCCAGCAATTCTCTGGGGCTGAAGGGCTTGGTCACGTAATCGTCCGCGCCCAACTCCAGCAGCAGCACCTTGTCGGAAACATCGCTGGTCGCGCTGAGCACAACGATCGGCAGCGTCGGCGCGTGCGCCTTCACTTCTTTGCAAAGATCCCGGCCTGAAAGCTTGGGCAGGCGCAGATCGAGAATGATGACGGCCGGAGCAGCGCCGTGAAAACTTTCCAGCGCCGATTTTCCGTCCGCCTGCACTTCCACCCGGTAACCTTCCGTTTCAAAAAGGCGCTTCAGAGCCTTCTGCACCGCGGGATCGTCCTCAACCACCAGGATTCGCCCCGCCGGATGCGCTGAATTCGTCGGATCAGCCGATGCGGCTGCGCTGAGCGGTGTCACAACCTGAGCCATGGAATTGATCCTTACCTAATCTCGAGACATAGTCCTGGGACCAGACTCTGGAGCCAGACTCGTAACCTGAACCCACTGGATGCAGACCAGCGGTACCCGGCCCTGTTTGCCAGTAACAAGGGCAGCTTACACTGTTTTCCGCCCATTCTTGGCCCACCGACAAGCCTTTGACAATTTTTTTACAATTTCGATACATCTGGAAAAGGTCTTGCGGCCCGTTCCTTGCTGGGAGATTCCTCTTCAAATGGAGGGCTCGTGAGTTAGCGATCCCACCGGCGTCCGACCTTCACGTAAAATTGCTGCCGCGTGCTCCCTAAGAACAACTCCGCGCGTCTGCGCGTCGTGCTGGTGAACGCTCGCAATCCTCTGAACATCGGCGCTGCGGCTCGCGCCATGAGCAACTTTGGATTTCTTAGTCTGCGCCTGGTCACCCCCTACGATGTGGCCTTCCGCCGAGCTCGCTCAGCCGTGGGTGCGGCCGACGTGCTTCTTAACGCCGAGGTCTTTCCGAGCGTCGCCGAGGCGGTTTCCGATTGCGCGCTCGTGGTTGGAACCACAGCCGTCGGCCATCGCGTCCCGCTGCATCCGTTGAAGGGTCTGCAGGAAGGCGCTCGCATCCTTCGCAAGCAGCTGGCGGCCCGTCCGGTGGCGCTGTTATTTGGATCGGAAAGATTCGGGCTTTCGAACGCGGATCTCTCGCACTGTCACTGGCTGATGCGCATTCCCACGCGAGAGGAAAACATTTCCATGAATCTGGGGCAGGCCGTGGCGGTATGTCTGTACGAACTGGGGCGCGAGCGCGCGGCGAAGACAACCGCCAAGCGAACAGCAGCGGACCAAGGACGCCCAGCTTCTTCCGGCGAAATCGAGCGAGTTACAACCATTCTGCTCGAAGCGCTGCGCACCAGCGGTTATGAGAAGCCGAACTCTTCCGCATCGCTGGAGGAAAAAGTCCGCCGCTTCACTCGGCGCATCAACTTGCGCGAAGCCGACCTTCCGCTCTGGCTGGGAATGCTGCGCCAGGTTCTCTGGAAGTTGCGGAATCCGAATGCTCCGGAACGGCAGGCCTGATGCGCTCTTTTCGTCCTGTGGAGAGTGTCATCCTGAGCGAAGCGAAGGACCCCATGTCCGCCTCCGCCGCGAATGACTCCGCAGGGAGTTCTCTCATCCTCTCACTCCCCTCTTGCTTCTGTCGGATAGACCTGGGTCGCACTCCGGCTGAACTGAAATCGCAGATTCCACGCGCTGGGCGCGCCTTCGCCATGCACTTGCTCAGGGGTGAACTTCCAGCGGCGCGCCGCGGCCAGCGCCAGGTTGGCAAAATACTGACTCGGTCCCGCGGAGATCAGCTTCGCCTCCGAAACCTCGCCCGAGGGGCTGACCTCGACTCGCACCACGACTTTTATCTTTCCCGTGATGGTGTTGCGCGCACTCTGCGGCACGGTCGGCAAAACCTGCTCGAGCACTGCGCCGCGTGACGTTCCGCTGGCGGCCGGCTTCGCGGCGGCAAAGGGCGGCGGAGATTTCTCCGGAGACTGTGCCGGAGATTCTTTTGCAGCTTGCGGCGAAGAAGCTTGCGGCGAAGTTTGTGGCGGAGTTTGCGGCGGAGTTTGCGGCGGAGTGTGCGGCGGAGTTTGCGGAGAAGACGGTTGCGCCGAGCCGCCGGAATCGGCGGATGAATTCACCTGCGCCGCTTGCGGTGGTGGAATGTTGGGATTTCTTCCCGCGAACCTGCTCTTCAAGAACATGGCAAGCAAGGCCATGGCTACCACGACGATGGCGATCGTGATCCATCTTGCCGAATACAGGCGTGCCGAATGCCGGGGTGCAGAATACAGGGGCGCCGAATCCGTGTCCTCCGAATCCGCGTGCGCCGAATGCGGCTTCGCGGCTGTCGCGCCGGAATCGGCCGCGACCGGAATTCCGGCCGGTTGCAACTGATTCAGAATGTCGCTTACGCTGCAGCGCCGCTGCGGATCGGCCTCCAGGCAGCCGCGGACAATTTCGTGAAACGGCCGCGGCAATTCGTCCGGCACCACGGCTTGCCGAGGATCGGCGTTGCCGAACTCAGGCGGGTGTTGCGTGAGCGCGGTCACCAGCGTCGCTCCCACCGACCAAACGTCGGCTGCGGGGGAGATGCCGGCGGCAGCCACTTCGGGCGCGTCATAGGCGCTGGGCCGGTAGTCGCCGTTGCGCTCTCCGGCGCGGCTCAGCGTGTCCACCGAAATCTTGAGCTGGTTGTCGGAGGCCATGATGTTCGAGGGCTTCACGTGGCCATGAACGAAGCCGGCCCGGTGCAGATAAGCCAAGGCCTCGGCTGTGGGCCGCAGCACATCGGCGGTTTCGGCGGCCGAGAGCGGACGCTCGGGAAGAACCTGCGACAAATCTTCCTCCGCCTGCTCCATCACCACATAAAGCAGCGGCGTGCCCTCGAGTTCGCAGCGCCCGCCGCCAAACAAGCGTATCAAGTGAGGGTGAGAGATTTTAGCGGCCGCTTCCCAGCGCGACAGTTGCGCTTCTTCGTCGCCTTCTGCGGGAATCAGTTTGATTGCCACCTTCTGCGATTCGCTTCCGCCCAGCTCCGTCAGGAAAACGCCGCTTCTCTCCGAGCCGCCAAGCCATTGACGCAACGGAAATCTTCCGTCGAGCACCTGGCCTTCCCATTTTCTCCACACTTCGTGCGCGTTGCTCATAAGCTAAGCCGCTGACAGCCGAGCGCTATTCTAATCAGCACGCGCCATTCTATGCCAACGCCAATCTATTCCAGCACGAATCTATTCCACGCCGACCCAGTCCACACCGAACCAGTCGCTGCCTGAAACTTTGCGCGTCGATTGGACATCCAGCCCGGCGCCGGAGATGCCCCGCAAACGCAATTGGGAGCAGCAAGCTGCGACTTTGGTTCCGGTTCTGACCCTCAGGATGGGTCCCGGTTCGAGGCTTCAGGCGAGCTTGTTAAATCGATTTAAATGAAGGATTTAAGTCATTCAAACGAAAGAAGTTAGACCGGCGTTTTTCCACAGAAATCCCGTGTTTTCCACAGTTTTGTGCAGAATCAACAACATACGGCTCGGCACCAAGCATCTCAAACGGTGCATCTCTCTCCCGACGCCGGGGCACGGCTTCACTTCGCGCCCAGCAAACCAAACACGGCCACTGACGTTGTAGTTCCAACGTAGATCTTGCCATTGACGATCATCGGAGTTCCGAAGTGACTGGCTTGTCCGAACTGGTCGCGTCCATTTGCGGCCTGGTTGGAAGTGTAGAGCTCGGTTGCGAGAGTGCTGGCTCTGTAGGCATGCAGCACGTCGATCGGGTCGCTGTGTTCGATGGCCCAGACAATTCCGTTGCCGGTTCCGTTGGAGGAGATGCTGGGCGTGGTTCCGGGATAGGCAAACGATTCTGCGCTCTTCGACAACGGCGAAGTGGAAAGCTTGGCTTGCGTGAAGTGGAATTGCAACACGTTGTTTCCCACCGGACCGAAGTAGACCGAGCCATTGTAGAAAGCCGGCATCGACCATAGGCCGCCAGCCAAAGCTCCATCGAGTTCCTGGTAGATGGTGGTGTCGCCGTTGGGGTTGAACTTGCCCAGGTTGGTGCGGTCGACAATGTAGATGTTCGAATCTTTTCCGCCGCCGAGCGCGAGCGAGCGCGTCGTCCCGGTAGAGTCTTTCATGGCCGGCAGGATCAGAACTCCACCGGAGCCGAGATCCTGATCCGCGTCGGACTCCTGGACGGTGTTGTACATCTCGAAATAATCCGCCACTTTCAGGTTGTTGTTGGTGGTTGAGACTTTGATAAAGCCATTGCCGTAGTCTCCATTGATGGGGAAGCCTTTGGCGTTCAGGGTTGTGTCGAAGGTGCCATTGGCGTCGAGAAAGAAAATATTGCTTCCCGAGGAAGCCAATCCCGCTCCCGCCTGCCAAATCGAGCCTTCACTGCCGTTGGGAGTGAGGTTCAGGACGCTGGTCTGAGCGAGAGTGCTTTCGCTGTAGCCGATGAGCCAGCCGGTGTAGGGGCCGGCGTCGCAGTGCGAGGTCCAGCCCGTATAGACGACACCGTTCAACAACAGAAGTCCGGCGCGTTCGGCGTACTGGCTGGGATCGAAAACCACAAAACCGTTTTGACTGTTGGCTCCGGTGCCGGGATATTGCGCAGCCACGGCCACCGGTCCGCCGAACTCTTCCGCGCCGGTGGTGATGTCGAGCGCGTGAATGCGCTGGAAGTAGGTGGAGGAAGAATTCTTGCTCATGGCCACCGCGTAGATGGTTCCATCGGGGCCGCTGCTGCGGTCGATCACGGGAGTGGAAGTGATTCCGATCTGCGGACTGATCTGGCTGCAGCCGTGGTCGTCCGACGGTACTTCGCCCGAACCGAGCAACGAAACTTTCCAGAGCAACGTGCCGGAGTCGGCGTCGAAGGCATAAACGCTGTCATTTTCAGTGACCGCATACAACACGTTGTGAACCACCCCAGAGATGGTAAGTGCCGACAAGTAAAGAGGTTGGGCATCGATGATGCCGTCTACGGGAAGCGAAAACAGCAGCCCGAACGTGGTGGATTTGACATTGGTGAGCTTGAGAATTGTCTCTTGCGAATTCAGGCCGGTGCGCGAGTTGTTGTTGTGATAGGTGGTCACGTCAGTGGCGGCGGCGTCGGCGAGCGCGCAGGCCAAAGAGAGCACCATCATCACCCAAAGGGTGGACAACCGAGGGCGGGCATTTTCATGCCGGGGCTGCTGGAGCAGAGCGCAGATGGATTGTTCACGCAGAATGTTCGACATGGGACCCTCCCTGGGGATGGATAAGCTGTTGGATCGATGAGTCGCGCGCGGCCACGACAGTCAACATGGTTCCGCCGGCCAGAGAGCGATTTCAGTGACGAAGTGTTTGAAAATTTGGAACGAACAAATACTTTTAGCACTCCCTTGAGAATGAAACCAGTAGCCAAAAGGACATGGAGCATTCCCTAAAAAGAAAGGCTACGAGGACCACCGAATCGTTGAACGGCTTCGATCGTTGTCGTTTCGATCATGGTCGTTTCGATCATGGTTGTTTCGATCGTTGGCGTTTCGATCATTGCTGTTCCGATGATGATTGTTCGATCATGGAGGATTGCGTTAGCGATGTAAATACAGCGAAGACAGGAGACTGGAGCGGCTGGCGTCCTATCGCGGGGTGAGATCGGAGTAGTGGCCGAAGCTGGTAAGAACCACCTGATCGTTGCCGGGAATGTAAAAACCGAACTTGCCGAGAGTGAGGTTGCCGCCGGGCTGCGTCCAACGGTCGAGAACCACCCAGGTGTCGCCCAGCTTGATCGAGTGGGTGATCTCATTGGGTTCGACGCGAATCTGCACGGTGCGGGACCCTTTTTTCTCGCCTTTGTGCGGAACTTTGGCTTCGTCAGTTTTCTGGCCGTTGCGGATCACGGTGCGGTAGAGGAAGTTGTCGTCCATCTGGAAGAGCACGTGGTTGTTGGCATCGGTGTAGTTCACGAACCATTGCAGGCGATGACCTTTGCCCAGAATGCTCGAGCCTTTCACGGCCGCGGAAAATACAAACGCTCCAGTGGTGGGCGAGACGCCGTACAAAACGAAATCGCCGCCTTTGTGAACGAATGTGTTGTTCTCCTGCTGCCAGGCCGAGGCGTCGTCCCACTTCGACATGCCGTCGGGAGCTAGAGAGAGATCGAAAGCTTTTGTCTGGCCGGCAATCACGGCGACGGTGGAGGTTCGAGTGAGAATATCGGCCGTGCGCGCCGTCAGCGTATAGGAACCGGCAGGCAGGCTGAGCGCGTTCCCGCTCGTTAACTTCACGGGAGATTCGCCCGCTTTGGTTAGAGTGACCTGCGCGTCGGCGGGAGTGAAAGTAATTTTCAACTCGCCGGGAGCGGCTTCGAGAGACATGTCGGCCGCCGAAAGCGCCACTGCCGCGCCGGCGACGAAATGTTTCTTGATCTGCCTGGGCTTGAAGCGGTCTTTGCGCAGTTCGACTATGTGGTCGCCGGGATTCACCGTGGAAATATTGAGGGTTCCATCCTGCTGCACGGTTCCAACCGAAGTCTGATCGACGAGGACTGTGGTTCCGGGAACTCCGCCCTGGATCGAGAGCGCAGCGAAATGCGGGACGGGCTGCAAATTGAAAACTACTTTGTGCTGTTCGCCTTTGCGAACGCGAATCTTCTGATCGGGAACTTCCTGGAAACCGTTTTGCGAAACTCGAATCGTATAGTCTTTCGGCTCGAGGTTGGCGATGCGCAGTTGACCGCCTCGCGTGAACTGATCGATGAGCTTGCCGTTGAGAAAGACCTTCGAATGGTCCTGGCCGGTGACGACCACCAGAGTGCCGACGTTTTGTCCGGTCTCGAGGAACGTGGTGAGCGCCGGTGCCGCGCCGACATCGATGGGAAGTTTGTATTGGTCGCTGCCCTGGGTGAGCGTTAATTCGTGAGGGCCGGCGGGGACGGGAGGAAGATCGACGCCCTCCTGAGGCACATCGACCGCGGGCTGACCATCGAGGCTGAGCTTGGTGTTGCGGTCACTCGCATAGACGTGAACCGCGTCGCCCATGCTGCCTACGAGGACGGCGAGAACTCCTTTGGTGGTGATGGGCAGTTTGACCACGGGCGCCGCGCCGTCCGCAGCGGTGAAGTTGAAGGACGCACTGCCGTGAGGGCCTTCGAATTTCAGCGAGTGATCTCCGGGCGTAAGCTGGTCGAGCGTCCACTGAGCATCCTGCAGGTCGGCGGGCGGCTGATCGTCGAAGGAGACTTTGCCCGAGCCGGTATCGGAAGAAAGTTTCAGCGCAGGCGCCGGGAGCAGCACGGGTTCGGGAGCCGCGGGCGGCGGAGTACTGACAGGAGCCGAAGCGACCTGGGGCGGTGGTGGCGGAACCGGTTTGTGTCTGCCCGCAAAAGCGAAGATCAACACGACCAGCAGTACGGCAGCGGCGCCGGCCAGGATCAGATTCTGGTTGCTCGAAGAGAGCGGCGACGATTTGGCTGCGGGAGCTGGGATTTTCTTTGCGGCTGGAGGGATTGGCGGCGGAGGCGCGGCACCAGGTCGCTGCGCAAGCGCAGCGGCGGCGAGCGGCGCGGCCGGTAAATCTGTTTTGCTCTTCGCCACAGGTAGATCTGTCTTTGTTTTTGTCTCGGTCTTTGTCTTTGTCTCGGTCTTTGTCTCGGTCTTTGTCTCGGTCTTCGTCTCAGCCTTGGTCTTGCTTGTGGCAACTGGCGCGGCGCGGTTCTCCGCAGTTGAGGTTGAGGGTTTCTCCGCAGAAACTACTGGCGGCGCGGCTTCTAGAGCAGGCGCTTCAACCGTTGGCTCTGCTACCGTGGGCGCGGCAACAAAAGATAGAGTCGCGTGCTCGGGGGATGGCGCCGCGCCTGCACCAGTTCCGCTGACGCCAGGCAGGCTGAGAGTCTGCAACAGAGAGTTGGCTGTGGAAAGAACTTCACCGTCCTCAGCATATTTCTCCGCCAAGAAACGGGCGCGCTCGCCCCAGTTTTTCCTTATGGCATCGGAAGCAGAGTCAGCTTCGCTCTGCATACGTTTCAATTCGTCGAGGTCGCGGCGGCGAGCTTGCCGGCGCTGGGTTTGAAGATCGCGCTGAATCGTGTCCTGAATTTGCAGCAAGCGTGGTTCGCGAGGATACGCCACGAGCGACTCTTCAATGCGAGAGAGCGATGCGGCAAGGTCGCCCGAAGCTTGCAGCTTGCGAGCCTGAGAAACGCACTCATCGACGAAAGTCTCACGCTTGCGATCGACGACGAGAGTGCGAATGGTCTTGGCCATGGGATGCGAAGAATTCAGGTCCAGACCCTCTTTGGCCAGCTTCTCCGCTTCCTGCCAATCGCTCTCCACCGTGGCGTGGGCGAGTTCGATCAAGGCGTTGGCGAGAACGGCGCGGGCGAAGGGATTGTTCTCATCCAGCTCGTAACCCTGACGCAGCAACTCGATACCTTCCGCAGATTTCTGTTGCACGCACAATTCCTGGCCTTCGGTCATCAGGCGATGGGCTTCGGTTTTGCGCTCGACGCCATCGTGGGCGAGCCGTTCCAGCTCCTGGAGTTCGGTGTCGCCGGGAAATTCCGCGGCCGCGCCTTGCAGCAATTCGAGACCGCGCGCGTAGTCGCTGGAATGCAGGCAGGCATCGACTTGTTCGACCAAACGAGTCTTGGCTTCGATACGGATCTGCTGGTCGCGCCGCTTCTGCAGGCGCTCGACCTCGAACTTCAAGCCAGGATACTGGCTGTAGATGGTGCGCAGGATTTCCCAATCGTTGAGCGCGTCGCTGAAAGCGGCTTGCTCCTCGTGGTGGTGAGCGCGGGCGACAATCGAATTGACCAGATCGCGCTTATCGCGGACGAGGCGCAAAGAACGTTCGAAATGCGATTCTCCAGGATGGGCGTCGAGCGCCTCCTGCAGAATGTTCACGCGTTTTTCGAGATCGGGTTCAGCCTCAACTTGACGATCGACGGAAGCGATGAAAGACGAGAGTTCCTGGCGCTGCTGCTCTTCGATATCGTATTTCAGCGCCTGAAAGATGGCGTTGGCAGGGTACTTGGCCAGATAGGTCTGGCAGACGCTGAGGGCTTTGGAGAAGTTTTTCTCCACGAGGTTCTTGCGCGCCTCCGCATAGGCGGTGTTCATGGCGTCGTGTTCGGAGCGGACTTCGTTGTAGAAGCTCTGGTAACTTGCGCCGCTTTCGCGGTTGAGCGAATCGGGGGCGCGGCGGTCGAGTTCGAGCACGACGCCCAATTTGGCGAGGGCGCTGCTCACGTCGCCGTTTTGCCATGCATCCATGGCGGCGCGATGAATCTGTTCTTTTTCCTGGCGAAGCTTTTTGTATTCCTGCTCCAAGCGGTCGACTTCGGCCAGCAATTGCAGAGCGCGCGCCTCTTTGGGACGCAATTGCAGAACGTTCTGCAAGGCTTCGCGGGCGTGCGGATAGGCGTGATTGTCACTGTGCTGCCGGGCCAGGCGATACCAGTTGTCGATCTGGCGTTCGCTGCGGCGATTTTCAATCCGGCTCTTGAGCGACAGAGCGGTGGCGTTGTCGGGCTCGATCTGCAAAGCCTCCTGCAGCTTTTGTAGTGCGAGAGGGTCTTCTTCTTCTTCGAAACGAGCGCGCGCAGCCTCGAGAAGCTGGGAAAGGGTTTTGCGGCGCACCGAGTTATCGAGCTGACGGCGCAGCGCGCCGATGGAAGAATCCATGTGGCCTTCCGCTTCGAGCTCTCCGAGAATTTCGCCGGCGAATTGAAAGTCGCCATCTTCCAGTGCCTTGGTGACGCGCTGCAGGCGGGGACGGGTGCGTTCGGGGTCAAAAAACTCGATAGGCTCGTTGCGCAGCGCCTTGCCGAGGGTATCGCCGAAGTCGCGGGCGCTCGAGAAGCGGTGCCACGACTGTTTGGCCATGGCTTTGTGAACGACGCGGCTGACGTTTTGGCTCACTGTGGAATTCAGTTCGGAAGCCAGCGGCGGAATCTGGTGAAGGATGGCGTCGACGACTTCATCGGCGCGGCTGCGCTGAAAGGGATGGCGGCCGGCCAGAGCTTCGTAGCAGACCACGCTCAGGGAGAAAATGTCCGACGCGGCGGACAGCGGCTTGAGCTGGAGCTGCTCGGGCGACATATAGAGCAGCGTGCCTTTTTGCGCGCGGGTGGTGTGCGCATCGGCCATGTGCGCGACGCCGAAGTCAATGATCTTCACCGAGTCGTCTTCCATGACGAAGATGTTGCTCGGCTTCAGATCGCGATGGACCAGGCCGCGCTCGTGAGCCGCCTGCAAGCCGCGGCAAGTCTGTGCCATGATTTCCACCGTGCGTTCAACGGTGAGGCGATGGCTGGCTTTGCGCACGAAATGGTCGAGCGTGGTGCCGGGCAACAAGGGCATGACGAAATACGGTTTTTTCTTGCCCTCGTCTTCGAACTCTCCGATATCGAAAATCTCGACGATGTTGGGATGGCTCATCGAGGCCAGAACATCGCACTCCTTGTAGAACAACTGAAGCGACGCGGGGTCGGGAAGATCGAGGATGGTTTTGACCGCAACTTCGCGGCGCACCACGGTGTCATAGGCGCGGTAGACGAGGCCCATGCCGCCCTGGCCAAGGATCTGGCGGACCTCGTAACGGCCGGCTAGTTTTTTCGGAGAATGAGGATGTTCCATGGCACGGCCCCGGCCAGCAGGGCCTTCAGCATCTTAATCTGGTTTTGGCCGAAAATGTAGCCCTTCTGGAGCGGAAATGGAGTCTAAAGATTGGTAGGCATAAGACTCTCTGCGGGTGGAGTTATGGCAGGCGCTGCGTTTGCCAGCAGCGTGCAGGTGCGGGTATGCTCACGGATTCATTGCAGAAAGGTGCTGCCGCTATGTTTGGAGAGTCACGGATTCTTACAGAGTCACGGATTAGGGATTTACGGATTTCAAAGTCTCGCAGGGCAATTTCCTTCGCGCTCCTGCTCTGTCTTCCGACCGTGGCGTGGGAAGCGGCCCGTTCGCAGCAGACACCAGCGCAGCAGACCCCGCCGCAAGCAGAAGCAGCGAAACCAGAGGTGGTTGAGCACGGCCACTTCCAGTTGCATAAGTTTGAGCAGCCCATCGGCGAGGAGACCTACGAGATCACGCGGGACGGCGATTCGCTTGCGGCGAAGACCGACTTCAAGTTTACCGACCGCGGAAGCGAGGTTCCGCTGACGGTGATGTTCCGGGGAAGTGCGGACCTGACTCCCGAGGCGTTCGAGATCACGGGAAAAAGTTCGCGGCTCACAACGATTGACCAAGCGGTGGAAGTAGGCAAAGAAAAAGTGCGGCTGCGCGATCGAGAACAGTGGACCGAGGTTGCCGTACCGGAGAAGTTCTTCACTGTTGCCGGATATGCGCCGGCCACAATGCAGATGCTGATGGTGCGCTACTGGATGACGCACGGATCGCCGGCAGAGCTGACCACGCTGCCCAGCGGTACGGTGAAGATCGAGCCGCGCGGAGAAGACAGCCTTGCGGTTGGCGGAAAGACCGAAAAGCTGAGCCGCTACACCGTTGAAGGCCTGATTTGGGGCCGGGAAACGCTGTGGTTCGACGGCAATCGCAATCTGGTGGCGGCGATTACCACGGATGCGGAATTCGATCATTTCGAGGCTATTCGCGACGGTTACGAGAACGCGCTCGGCGACCTCGTGGCGCGCGCCGGAGCCGACAACATGGCCGCGCTGGCCGATCTCTCGAAAGGAATCTCAGGCAGCCGTGCGGAGACGCTCGCGCTGGTGGGCGCAACGTTGATTGACGGTACTGGAAAACCGGAGGTTCCAGACGCGGCGGTCGTGATCAAGAAAGGACGGATCGCGGCGGTAGGACCGAAGTCGAAGGTGAAGATCCCGAAACATGCGACTGTAATTGATGAAACCGGGAAGACCATCCTGCCTGGACTTTGGGATATGCACGCCCACTTCGAGCAGGTGGAGTGGGGGCCGATCTATCTGGCCGCGGGCGTTACCACGGTGCGGGATTGCGGGAATGAATTCGAGTTCATCAAAGCGGTTCGGGATGCGATCGCCGAAGGCGGCGGACTGGGGCCGCGTTTGCTGCTGGCTGGAATTGTGGACGGCTCCAGCAAAAGGGCATTGGGCGTGGCGCGGGTGGATACGCCGGAGCAGGCTAAGATGTGGACCGACCGTTACCACGACGCCGGATTTCAGCAGATGAAGATCTACAGCTCGGTCAAGCTGGAAGAGGTGAAGGCGGTTGCCGACGAAGCGCACCGGCTGGGCATGACGGTTACAGGGCATGTGCCCGACGGGTTGAACGCATATCAGGTGATCGATGCGGGGCAGGACCAGATCAATCACGTCCAGTACATTGCGGACGTCATGCATGCTCCCTTGCCTGCGGGAGCGAATCGGACGGACCGCGCTAAAGCGGCTGCGGACATCGATTTCAATTCTGCGGAGTCGCAGAAGGCGATCGCGTTTTTGCAGGCGCACCGCACCGTGGTCGATCCTACGCTGGCGCTGATGGAGTTTCTTACCGCCTCGACGGCGAAACCTCCAGCGAGCTTCGAGCCGGGAGTGAATAAGTTGCCGGTGGAACTTGCCGCGCAGCTCGTCGATGTGGGACCGCCTTCGCCGGATGCGGCGCTGGGCGAAAAGCGCTTTGAGAAATATGTCGGCATCGTGGGGGCATTGCACAAAGCTGGCGTTCCGATTGTCGCGGGGACAGACCAAACGGTTCCGGGACACAGCCTGCATCGCGAAATCGAATTGTACGTGCAGGCGGGATTCACTCCGATGGAGGCGATCCAGGCGGCGACGATTGTGCCGGCGCGGGTGATGGGCCTGGAAAAACAAGTGGGCACCGTGGAAAAGGGGAAACGTGCGGATCTCATCGTGATCCATGGCGACCCTCTCGCGGATATCCACAACACGCGAAACGTGGAATCCGTCATCACCAACGGAACGATGTATGACTCCGGGGAGCTGTGGAAGAGCGTGGGGTTTAAGCCGTAAGCCGCGGTGAGAGTCGCACTTCGAAATGCAGCGCATGAGCGCGTGCTCGGTTCTCGAACTGTAGCTGGAGGCAAAGTCAAAGGCGGCGCGCAGAGCCTGCCTGAGCTTGCCTAAGGGTAGTGTCCGCACCACACGTCCCCTGCGTTTTTTTCCTTTTCTGCTGCCTAACTGTAATAATTCACGCTGCCTTCCGTCTTTAGTCTGAGAGCCAGAAACGAGAACGACAGGAGGCGTAGCCTGCACACCGCATTGGTAGAGGAACCGGCGATCGCAATTCCGGACGAACTCGAGCGAAGTTTTCGCGATCACCACGGCCTGGTGTTCCGGACGGCCTGCCGAATCACGGGCAACGCTGCGGACGCGGAGGACGTGTTGCAGACGGTTTTTCTGCGCCTGTTGCGGCGCGGCCGGAGCGCCGAGGTACTGGAAAATCCGGAGAGCTACCTGCGGCGGGCGGCGATCAATGCGTCACTCGATGTGATTCGGTCGCGGCAGGCCAACGCCGAGGTGGAACTTACCGAGACACCCGCCGCTTTCGCGAGCAGCCATGGAGGCGACCTGCGGCAGGCTTTGGCGCGAGCCATGGGTCAACTGAAGCCGCGTGCGGCAGAGATTTTCGCGCTGCGCTTTCTTGAGGGCTTCAGCAATCCGGAGATTGCGCGAATGCTCCGTATCTCACAGGTGCTGGTGGCGGTTATCGTCCATCGCACGCGGCAACAGCTCTGCAAGGAGCTTCGTCCATTCTTAGGGGGAAGGTCATGAGAGATCAGAATCAAGGTCAGAGCAAGAATCAGAGTTTTGAGGGTTTGCTTTCCGAGATTCGCAACGAGCGCATGGACGATCAACTGGTTGCCCAGGCTGGTGATCGCGTCTGGAACTCGCTGACGAACGCGCCAGAGGCGGCCCTGAGCCTGCACAAGCTGCGAGGCTGCGAAGATTTTCAGGCGCTCATTCCGGAGTATCTGGGGCAACGTCTGCCCGAGGCGCGGAGCCTTCTGTTCACGGACCACGTGCATGGTTGCGTGGCATGCCGGCGCGCTCTTGAACGTGCGCGTGAAAGTGAGATGCAAACGGTTTGGCGTCCGGCGGCCGTGCGGAAGAGTTTTTCAGCCTGGCGGTGGGCTTTGACGGCGACCGCACTTGTGGCAGTGGGCGTTGCGGTGCTCGCGCTGGCCAACGGATTCTTTGCGGGGCAACGGGTGGTGCGCGGTGAGGTTCAGAATGTGGACGGCTCGCTGTACGCGGTGTCTGGGCAGGAAGTCCGCGTGATTCCCGCGGGTTATCAGATTCGCAGCGGAGACGAGATTCGCACCGCCAAAGGTTCGAACGCGGTGGTGCGGCTGCTCGATGGATCGCTGGTGGAGATGGGGGCGCGCTCCGATATTTCGCTGTCGCGGGGATGGAAGGGCACGACGATTCATCTCGATGGCGGTCAGGTGATTGTGCAGGCGGCTAAGCAGCGCTCGGGCCATTTATATGTGGCGACCGACGATTGTCTGGTATCGGTAAAAGGGACGATCTTTTCGGTGAACCGTGGGGTAAAGGGTTCTCGCGTGGCTGTGATTGAAGGTGTGGTCCGCGTGGATTCCGGCGAGCGAACCAGCGAACTGCGCGCCGGCGACGAAGCGACTTCGAGCGCCAGCGTTTCGCAGGTGCCGATCCAGAATGAGATCGCCTGGAGCCGGAACGCCGCCAGGTACCTGGCCCTGCTGGGAGATTTCGCCGTGCTGCAAAAACAGTTGGCGGCGATTCCGGGTCCGGGATTGCGCTATAGCTCCGAGCTTCTGCAATACGTTCCGGATAACACCGTGATCTATGCCGCGATTCCCAATCTGTCGACCACTTTAGGTGAAGCCGGCCGGTTGTTTGAGGAACGGTTGCAGCAAAGTCCGGCGTTGCGCGCATGGTGGCGGCAACAGCAGAGTGGCAGCGGGCCAAAGCTCGAAGACATCGTGGGACAACTGAAGACCTTCAGCAGCTACCTTGGCGACGAGATTGTATTCGCGATGGGGAAGAACGGAACATCTGAAGGATCGCCGGTGGTTCTGGCCAAGGTGAATCAATCCGGGCTTGAGGATTTTCTCAAGAGTGAAGGCAAGCGCCTGAGCGCGAAGGGCGCGGCGCCGGCGATTCAGACGGTTCGCGATCCCTGGGCAATGCCGGTTGTGTCCGGACATCCGCTGCTGGTTTATGTGAACGCCGGTATGTTGATTGCGAGCCCGGACGCATCTGAGTTGCAGCGCGCTGCGGCGCGAGTGAAACAATCGAGCGGGCATTTTGCCGAAACCGCGTTCTACCAGCAGATCGTCCACGCATACCAGCAGGGGGCGGAGTGGCTGTTCTGCGCCGACATGGAACAAATCGTGGCGCGGAACGTACAAGAGGGAAGCGGCCGGGGACGCAGCCACGAACTGCCGCCGGGAATCGGCGATGTGCGGTATTTGACGATGGAACGGCGCGAAGTCAGCGGCCAGACCGATAACCGGGCCGCATTGACATTTGCTTCGGAGCGGCAGGGTGTTGCCGCGTGGCTGGCGGCCCCAGCTTCGATGGGATCGTTGGAGTTCGTTTCACCCGATGCAAGCATGGTGACCTCCGTGGTCATTAAGAATCCGCGAAGCATTATGGAAGAGATGTTCCAGATGATGGGAAGCGGCAAGTCGAACTTCAATCAGCGGCTCTCGGAGTTCGAGTCAAAGACCGGCGTGAACGTGCTCGACGACATCACCGCGCCTCTGGGCGGTGAGGTGACCATGGCATTCGATGGTCCGGTACTGCCCACGCCGCGGTGGAAGCTGGTTTTCGAGGTGTATGATCCCGCAACCTTGCAGTCGACCATTGCGAAACTGGTCGACAGTTTCAATCGAGAGGCCAGCGGTAGCGATGGCGGGTTGCAGCTTACGCAGCGGCAGATTGGCTCCCAGACCTATTTCGTTCTGCGCAGCCAGAAGGCGCTGAATTCCGAGGTTGACTATACCTTTGTCGACAGTTACCTGATTGCCGCGCCCGATGTGGGGACAATCTCGAAGGCAATTCAAGATCGCCAGGCGGGATACACACTGACGCATTCGTCGACCTTTCAGGCGCTGCTGCCGCGAGATGGATACACGAATTTCTCGGCGATCCTCTATCACAACATCGGTCCGGTGGTGGGTCCGATCGTGCAGCAGTTGAAATCGAGCGGCGCGTTGACTGCGCAGCAGCGGCAATCGGTGGATGCGCTCACGGCCAACTCCGCCCCGGGCTTGATTTACGCCTATGGAGAGCCGAACCGCATTGTGGTGGCCAGCAACACCGGCTTCATGGGATTCGACCTGGGAACTCTGCTGACGATGGGGGATAATGGGCCGTTCCTGCCGCAGATGTTTCTGGGCGGAAACTTGAGCCTTCCGGCCTCCACCGGTCCATGAGCACAGCGGTCCAACCCGAAGCGGCAAGCGGAGAAATTCAGCCGGTGCCGCTTGCTGCCCGGGAAACACCGCTGATCGAATTACAAGGGCTCTCGGTTCAATTTGGCAAACGCGAAATCCTGCGCGATCTCACAGCTTCTCTGCGCGGGCGCGCGATTGGTTTGCTGGGTCCGAACGGCGCCGGCAAATCCACCCTGATCAATACGCTGCTGGGCTTCTATGCCCCGTCTTCAGGCTCGGCGCGGGTGTTTGGACACGACATTCGCACGGAAACCAGAAAGATCCGGAGCCTGGTCGGCTACATGCCGGAGAATGACGCGTTCATCTCGAAGATGAGCGCGGTTTCTTTTGTCCGCATGATGGGCGAGCTTTCCGGCCTGCCGCCCGCGGCGGCGCTGGAGCGGGCGCACGAGGCGCTGTTCTACGTGGGGCTGGCCGAGGCTCGATATCGCGAGTTGGGAACCTATTCGCTGGGGATGAAACAACTGGCGAAGCTGGCCCAGGCGATCATTCACGGGCCGAAGCTCTTGATTCTCGACGAACCGACCAACGGTCTGGATCCTTCGGCGCGGCAGCGCATGATTCGCATGATCCGCGAAATCCGCGACGGCAAAGAATTACAGATTGTGCTGTGTTCGCATCTGCTGCGCGACGTGGAAGACACCTGCGATGAAGTGTTGATTCTGAAACAAGGACGGATCGCCCACTATTCAAACCTGGAGCAGGAGCGCACCGCCAACAAGAGATTTCTCGAGTTGGAAACTTACGGCGCGAACCGTAACCCTGCGGATAATGAATTAACGAGCCGCGATTTCACTGGCGCGATCGAGAAACTCGGCTGCGAGTGCGCGGTGACCGGCAACCGCATAAAGATGATTCTGGCCGACGGTGTCGAGGTGCGGGACATTTACCGGCTGGCTGCGGAGCGCGAGGTGCGCATCCGCCGGCTCAATTTTCGGCGCGACACGCTGGAAGATATTTTCCTGAAAGCGATGGAAGGTTGATAAGAGAGTTGAATTCGAAAACCATGAAAGCGAGCCGGCTGGGGGACGAGTATGGCGATCTATAGGCGGAGTTACGCGTCGTACTCCGGGGCGCTGACTCCGGCCTGGTCGCGCTGCCTGGTATTGTTTCGCTATTGCCGGCAAAACCTGTTCCGGTCAAAGCTCCAGACTGGATTTTTCGTGCTCTGCTTCTTCTATCCGTTGCTCTGCCTGATTGGCGTCTATCTCGCCCATAACTTGAGTTTTCTCGAGCGGCTCGGAGCCGCGCGCAATCAATTTGCTCAAATCGACAACCGCTTTTTTTTCGCTTTCGTGAACGTGCAAGGCACGCTGGCCTTTCTTCTTACGGCGTTTACGGGACCTGGTCTGATTTCGCCTGACATCGCCAATGGCTCGCTCCCTTTATATTTCTGCCGGCCATTCTCCCGCGCTGAATACGTGCTTGGAAAGTCTTCGGTGCTGGCGATCTTGCTTTCCTACATCACGTGGATTCCCGGCCTGGTTCTCTTCGCAGTTCAGGCGAGCCTTGCGGGAGCGGGCTGGACGTGGGACCATCTCTGGATTGCGGGCAGCCTCGTGCTCTCGTTCTGGATCTGGATCGCGATTCTGTCCCTGCTCGCCATGGCGCTATCGGCATGGGTGAAGTGGAGAGTAGTCGCCGGAGCCTTGCTGCTCGCAGTATTGTTCTTCGGAGCCGGATTCGCCCAGGCGATCAACGGCGTGATGCGTACGGAATCGGGTCACTTCTTCAATATTTCGTATCTGATCGCGACAATCTGGAAAACCCTCTTTCGAATGGATGTCGACCTTCCGATCTCGGCAACCGAAGCGTCGGTTGCATTGCTCATCTATTGCGCGGTCTGCCTGTTGCTGCTTCTGCGCAAGGTGCGCGCCTACGAGGTGGTTCAGTGAACGATCAGATTCTCTTCGAGAATGTGTCGAAGTTCTACGGCGAGATTCTGGGCGTGAACCGGGTGAATCTTTCCATTCCGCGGGGGATCACAAGTTTGGTCGGTCCGAACGGCTCCGGCAAAACCACGCTGATGAATTTGATGACAGGTTTGATCCGGCCCACGCGAGGACGGATACAAGTTTTGGGATGCCGCACCGACGAACCGGAGAAACTCTTCCGCATTCTCGGCTACAGCACGCAGTTCGACTCGTTTCCCAAGGGTCTAACCGGGTACCAGTTTATTTATTCCTATCTGCGAGTTGGAGGAAGGGATTCGCAGGACGCCGAGCAACTGGCGTGGCAGGCCATTGAGCGCGTGAACCTGGCTGAGGCTGCGACCCGCAAAATTGCCGGCTACAGCAAAGGCATGCGCCAGCGAATCCGCCTGGCTCAGGCCTTGTGCCACGATCCGCGCGTGCTGGTGCTCGACGAACCTCTGAACGGTTTAGATCCGCTGGCTCGCTCGGAGATGATCGCGCTTTTTCGCGCGGCAGCCGAGCAGGGTTGTCACGTGATCATTTCGAGCCACATCCTGCATGAAGTCGACATGATTTCCGATCAGGTGGTACTGCTGAGTACCGGATACGTCGTGGCCGAGGGACAAATCCAGAGCGTACGCCAGGAAATTCTGGAGCATCCGGCACAGATTCTCATCCGCTGCAACCGCCCGCGCGATCTCGCCGCCAAGATGATGGAGTCCGGACATACCATCGAAGTTCGCATTCACAATGACGAACGTGGCCTTCTCATCAAAACGCGGGACGCCGACGGTTTTTATCTCATGCTCAATCAGATGGCCGTGAACGGGATTGACATCGAATCGGTTGCCCCGGCCGACGACGATGTGAATTCCGTCTACGAATACCTGATCGGCAACGAAGAGGTGGTGCGATGACGCGCCCCGGATTACCCCGGATTGATTTGGGGCAGATCAATTCCGTGGTCAGGCTAGAGATGAAGAAGATCCTGTTTGCCAGGCGCGGAATTTGGATCTACGTCCTTGCCCTGTTGCCGCTGGTCCTTTTCACGGCGTATGACTTTCAAGCCTCCCGCGAACAGGCTCGCAGAAGGCAGATCGCCAATCAGAGTCAGCGGCCACTTACTTATCAGGATTTGCTAACCGTCAAGTCTGGTATGACGAATCAAGAGGTGATTGCGCTGCTCGGGAGGCCTGCGTTGAATTTTCATTGGCGCGAGCAAAGGGCGCAGGGGCCGGATTCGTTCACCGATGTCGCCCACGAGCGATACCACTACTCCGACGGAAGCAACGATCTTTTCGTGGAATTGTCAGACGGCAAAGTGACGGACGCGAACATTCAGACAGGTAATAGCCTGGGCGAGGACTCGATTGTGTTCGCCAGCGTTTTCCAGTTTTTTTATCTGCGCCTGGCGATCTTTTTCGGCTGTCTCGGAATTTTCATGAACCTGTTCCGGGGCGAGATCCTCGACAAGAGTCTTCACTTCTACTTTCTTTCCCCGATCCGCCGTGAAGCCTTGATGATCGGCAAGTTCCTTGCCGGACTGCTGGCCACCTGCGCCATTTTTCTTACCAGCGAGTTCCTCCAGATCGCTGTCTTTCTCTGGCATTTCAGTCCGACCGTGCGAGATCTCTACCTCTATCACAATCACGGTCTTGAGGATTCCGCGGCGTATCTGGGAGTGACCGCCTTGGCTTGCCTTGGCTACGGGGCGTTCTTTCTGGTCGCGGGAATGTTGTTCCGAAATCCGATTTTGCCGGCGGCGGCAATCTTGATCTGGGAAGCGGTAAATCCTTTTTTGCCGACGCTGCTAAAGCAGTTCAGCATCATTTACTACTTGAAATCGTTGTGCCCGGTGAACATCCCCAGCCCTCCGGGCACTCCGCCGCTGCTTTCACTCCTGATTTCCAACTCCGATCCCGTCGCCGCTCCGGTCGCAATCCTTGGCGTCTTCATCATGGCCACGCTGGCTCTCTATGTCTCGAGCCTTCAAGTACGGCGCATGGAAATCAACTACACGTCCGAGTAGGCCTTGTCCCTCAACGCTTGGCGGCAGGTGTTTGCTGGGGAATCCTCCCCGAGGTGACTCCGGGAAGCGTGCAACGTACATGCGACGTTGAGAAGGGCGGTCTGGCCCGCCCAACTATGCGTCCCAGAGTTAGGGTGAAGCAATTACATGCCGCTCTGCTCAAAGACCAAGGCTTCTTTGTCACGACGGAAGTCGATCTCTTTGAGCGCTCTGGTGTTGGAGTCCGTTGTGTCGGCCACGACCTCGTCCTGAGTTACTTGGCCGTCAATCGCCTTTAGCGTCGCTGGTGCCGTGGCTACAGTTTCCCCATTCTGCAGGAAACTCACTTGTACCGCTGGGCCATTTCCTTGCCATTCCACCTTGTAGTCGCCGGGTTTCAGTTGCGTGCCGCTGACTTGTAGGGAATCAGAAATACTTACCGAGTGCTGATTCTTATCCTTTGCTGACGCGCTGAGCGGAGCCAGCAGTGCCAGAGCCGAGAAAAGTGCCACGTAAGTTAGATGTTTCATTTCGCAAATTACTCCTTTGAACGTTGAGGAAGCATTTCCAACTTTGTTCCGGTTATGAGGATCAACTTAATGCAGAACGCTTCCTCCTGAACAGATGCGAGTCAACCGCAGGCGGTTGCAGGAACTATCGTGACACGATGTAAACGTAAGCAAATCTTTGTAAAGCACTGTCAAAGCGAAGGAAAGCTATGGTAGGGGACCATCGCGCGCTGGAAGTGCGATTAGACTCCTTCGGCGGTTCCGCCAAGCGTCCTCTTTCAGCACCCGCCCGAGCAGCCTGGCGGATGAAAACACTCATCCTGGCTGCCGATTGCGTGCTATTCTCGGATGAATCTGGGCTCGGACTAACCGGGCAGTAAAACGCCTCGGAATGGGAGCGTCTCGGAGGTTTGCGATGCGCGTGTTATGGACTTTGCTATTGGCTACGGGGATTTCGTTCGGGCAGAGCGCTGCGCCGCCAGCGGCGGCAGGCGCTCCAGCGCAGCCTGCGGAGGTTCAACGGCCCGACTCGGCTCCGGCGACGGCGAGCACGACGCCTGCCGCAGGGAATTCAGCGGATGCAACGACTCCGGTTCCAGCCGCGAGCAATGCGCCGCAGTTGAATGATACGAACGCGCTCGCCATTCCGGCGGGGGCGAAAATCCCGTTGTCGCTGAAGCAGGCCATCTCAACCAAGAATGCGCGCGAGGGCGATGCGGTTTATGCGGAGACGGTGTTTCCCTTCGTGATCAATGAGCGCGTAGTGGTGCCGGCGGGGACTTACATCCAGGGCAGGATTGCGCACGTAGAGCGCGCAGGACGGGTGAAGGGGCGGGCCGAAATCCTGATGCACTTTACGTCGATGATTTATCCCAGTGGATACACGGTGATTTTGCCCGCTTCGGTCGAGAACACACCGGGCGCGGACAACAAGAGTGTAAAAGATTCGGAAGGCACGATTCAGCAGGACAAAGACACCGGAAAAAGAATTGAAGATGCCGCCAAAGGCGGCGCCTATGGAACGATGGGCGGTGCGACCGCGGGTGGGCTGGCTACCGGAGGGTTGAACGGGGCCCGCGTGGGAGCCGGCATTGGTGCGGCGGCGGGCGTGGCCTGGGCTTTGCTCAGGCGTGGACCCGATGTTAAGCTCGATGTGGGCACATCGATTGAAATGGAAATTCAGCGGGCAATCCGCGTGGACGCAAGCCGGGTTCAGGTGGCCAAAGCGACGCCCTAGCGCGTGCCAGCCGTTCTTGTGTTCCAGCCTTCTCTTCCTAACTTCACTTCGACCTCTTCCTATTTCAAGTTAAATAGCGCATTCACGTGGGCGGTCACCGTCACGTTCTGTGGTGTAAATTCTTCAGTCGGAGCGGGCGGCGCGGAGTTGGCCATGGCGGTCATGGCCCGGGCCATGCGCGGGGCCACAATCCGCGTGGGCTCGAACGTGTCGACTGACGCGTAGGAAAGGTCTCCAAGGGTGCGGCCGCTGGCGTGGGCGATGGTGTCGGCGGAGTTATAAGCACGGCGGTAGGCGTCTTCGACCGCTTTGTTCTTGGCCTCGTCGATATTTTCCAGAGTGTATTTCAGGAACAGGCTTTCGCTGACGTTGGCGTCGGCGAGTTGCTGGGTGATGGGACCAATCTTGGAGAAATCCTTGAGCTTGAGCGTGACATCGGTGGTGACGCGATATCCCACAACTTTCTGCTTGGGATTTTTCCAGTCGTAGACCGGCTGCGTAGAAAAGAAGCCGAGATTGGCGGCTTTGGGTTCGATGCCGTCGGCGCGAAGAACCTGGCGGACCGCATCGACCTCTTTGGAGGCGTGCTGGAAGGCGCCTTGGGCGGTGTCGTCTTGCACGGAAATATTGAACTGGATGACTGCGGTGTCGGGAGCGGCTTCGAATTTGCCATCGGCGCCGACGTAGACGGAGTTGGGCAGGGCAGTGACGGCAGGATGCTCCTGCGCGAAGGCCGCGGCGGTGAGCACGACCAGAGCAAGCAAACTGAGTATAGATTTCATCATCAACCTCTCATTACTACGATTATGAAGTGCGGCAATCGCTTTCCCGACTTTTATTTCGAGCTATTGAATCCTTAGCAGAATCTTAAGATCCCTTGCCTCAGCGGAGGCGTCCCGTGCGCGAATCGTCGCTGCCTTAATAGAACGAATAGTCAAAGAGATCTTGCGGGATGACGCGGGCTCACTTGCCGGAAATCGCTCAGGCCGAACCCTTGGCGCTTGAAGAATAGGCGAATGGCGAGGTGCGGGAATTAATCTCGCGGCGAAGGTCTTCGAAGATTTCGTCGGGCATCTTCTGAAAGACCTGGACAACTTCGGGATCAAACTGGCGTCCGGCCCATTCCTGGATTTCCTTGCGGGCTGCCGTTAGTGAGCGGGCGGGACGATACGGACGGTCGGAAGTGATGGCATCCAGCGTGTCGGCGATGGAGAAGATGCGCGCGCCCAGCGGAATCTCGTTGCCTTTGAGACGGCGGGGGTAGCCGGTGCCGTCGTAACGCTCCTGGTGAGAGTAAACAATCTCCGTTGCTTCGTCGAGGAACGGAATTTTCTTCAACATCTGGTAGCCGTGGTAGCAATGCTCCTGCATGACGGTGGTTTCGCGCTCGTCGAGTTTGCCCGGCTTGCGCAAGATGTTATCGGGGATGGCCATTTTGCCGATGTCGTGAAGGAAAGCGCCGCGGGCAATGATTGCGACCTGCTCGCGCGGCAGGCCCATGGCGCGGGCGATCGCAATGGTGAAGGCGGTGACGCGCCGCGAGTGGCCCTCGGTTTCCGCGTCTTTGAGGTCCAGCGCATCGCCCAAGGCCTGCAGCGTGATGTCATAGGAGCGCTCCAGATCGGCCATGGCGGTCTGCAGTTGTTCGGTGCGTGCCCGGACCAGAGACTCCAGGTTGGTTTGGTAAGTGCGGTTTTCCAGCTTAAGGCGGCGGTTTTCCAGTGCCCGGCCCACGATGTTCATGAGCTGCTCGCGTTCGAAGGGCTTGAGCAAGTAATCGTAGGCGCCGTTACGGATGGCTGCCAGGGCCACAGAAATATCGTGGACGGCGGTCACCATGACCACCGGCATGTCGGGAAATTTTTCCTTGCTGCGCTCCAGCAGACCAATGCCGTCGAGCTCGGCCATCATCAGGTCAGAAAGCATGAGCTCGAATTCTTCGCCGGAACTAAGAATTGCCAGTGCCTCCACGCCGGAACCTGCCTGCTTGCAGCAGTAGCCAACGGAGGTAAGCATGGAGGAGACAATCTCGCGGATTGCCTCCTCATCGTCTACTACGAGAATGCGGTCAGGCATGAGGGTCTTTGGATTCTATCGGCGATTCTAACCCAGACGGGAGATGCCGAAAGTAACCATTCAGGTCCGGAAAGGACATAGAGAAAAGATCAGACCGTGATATTCAGGAGCGAGATACCCCTACGCAATGACTTCGTCCCTCTGGTTTACCTGGAGCGCGGCCGCACAGTCCGGATTTGCCGGGTTGAAGGCCGGGGAGTGCGTGCTGGCGGCCACGTTGGCAGTTTCGTTGCTTGCGCTGCGCGCTTTCCGTGAGCGCTATCTCCTGGTATGGATCGCCGGTTGGGCAGCGTTATTGGGCTCGCGTCTGGCCGAGGCGCATAGCGCCGGAATGCACATTCCTGAGCAAGATGCCGCTGCCGTGGGTCAGGCGGCCTTCATTGTTGCGGTGGGCCTGTTTGCCGGCGCGGTCCTGATGTACGTGGGGGCAAAGAACCTGCTTACGCCCCTGCTGGCGATCACGGCGTGCGTTACCGGATTCGCCGTGGTCCGGGTATTGGTCTGGCCCAGCTCGCTGCCGCTGCGCGTGGCCCTGGAGCTGTCTTACCGGATCATTCTGCTGACGGCCGCAATTGCCCTGGTGCGCGCCCGCCGCGGGCGGTGGGAGATCGGGGCATGGATTCTTTCTCTGGGCCTGCTCACCCAGCACCTGAGCTGGCCGATCATCAGCCATAGAATTCCAGCCATATTTTCGCTCGCTGCCGACCTCATGCTGGGCTTCGGCATGCTGCTCATCGTATTTGAGGAAGTGCGCCAGCAGGCGCGGAGATCGCGTGTGCTGCAGGCTGTTACCGACAGCATTGTGCGGGCCCGGCAGCAGGGCGGCATGATGCAAACCACGCTGCAGGAACTGCGGCAATTGACCAGGTCCAAGGCAGCATGGTTCCGTCTGATTGAAGGCAGCCATCTGGTGGCGACCCATGCCGTGGGGGTTTCGCAGGAGTTCTTGCGCGAATCGGGCACGGCGGCGATTACCGACACCATCTCGCACATGCTGGAGCAGGGCAAGACGCTGAGGGCGGGCTTGGCGGCCGCCAGTCCGGAGGATGCGGATTGCCTGCAAGCCGAGACGCTTCGCCATCTGGTAATGGTGCCGGTGCTGGGCAAGAAGGCGCCGGTTGGATTGCTGGTGCTGGCGAGCCCGCACTGGCGTGCGCTGGTGCGGGAGGAAGTTGAGTTTCTGCAGATCTGCGGCCAGCAGTTGGGTATTGCCGTGGAGAATTTCCGCCTGCTGGAGCAGGTGCTGCGCTCCCAGCGGCAGTGGATGAACACGTTCGACTCGATCCGCGATATCATCCTGGCGCACGACGGCGAATATCGCATCCTTAAGGCCAATCAAGTCCTGCTGGAACATCTGGGTAAGGCGCCCGCAGACGTGATTGGAAACACCTGCGAGTCGATGCTGCCGCATGAATCCGGCGAATGGACCGGGTGCCCTTATTGCTCGCGCGGAGACGAAGAATTCAGCGAAGGACCGGACGCGTGTTTCGGCGGTTTCTCCATGGTTTCCACTTCCTCCTACACCGACCAGGGATGCTCGCAAAGAGGAACTATCCATGTGGTGCACGACATCAGCGACCGGCGGTCGGCGGAAGAAAAATACCGGCTTCTGTTCGAGCAGGTGCAGGAAGGCGTTTACGTGGCCACACCCTCCGGCCAGGTGCTCGACTGCAACGATGCGTTCGTTCACATGCTGGGGTATGAGCGGCGCGAAGATGTCCTGGCGATGAATCTGGACCGGGACATTTGCGCGGATCGCAGCCAGCGGGACGCCTTCCGCCGCGAGATCGAACGGCAGAACTACCTGCGCAACTTCCAAATCACGCTGCGGCGCAAAGATGGGACACTGCTGCTGGCGGCGGAGAGCAGTTTTGCCACACGGGATGCGACGGGGAAGATCGAACGCTATCAGGGATTTGTGCTGGATGTGACCGAGAAACGCCGTGCCGAAGACGAGATGCGGCGCCGCAACCACGAACTGAATGCGCTGAATACCATGGCGGTGGTTGCCACCCAGTCGTTCGATCTCGATGAAATCTTGAATCTTACGCTGCGCCAGGTTGTGTCGCTGTTCCGCGCCGAAAGCGGAGCCGTCTATCTCTCCGACTCGGATGACCCGATCTACCGGCGGCGCGCCGCGTGGGGGCCGGCCAGCCAGGATAAATCACGTATCTCGGAAATCAGTTTCCCGGATGGCTTTGGCGATCTGGTGATGCGATCGCGCGCGGAGGTGATTACCGCCGAGTATCTTCCCCATTTGCCCGCAGCCGTGGCAGCCTTCGTCAGTTCCGATGGCAATCGCTCGTGGATCTGGGTGCTGTTCTGGGGCAAAGACCGTCCCATCGGAATCATGGGACTCTGCAACCACGCAGGATATGAGTATTCGGGCAACGAAGAGAATCTGCTGGTGGCCATCAGCCGCCAACTGGCCACGACCATCGAGAAGGTCCGTTTGTACGAGGAAACCTGCAAGGCCTACGAAGATCTGCGGCGCACCCAGGAACAACTGTTGCAGAGCGAAAAAATGTCGGCCGTGGGGCAGTTGATCGCGGGAGTGGCGCACGAACTGAACAATCCGCTGACCGCGATTCTGGGGTACGCGCAGTTGCTGGAAAGCGAAGGCCTGAACGACCGCGCCCATGATTACGTCGGCAAATTGTTCAAGCAGGCGCAGCGCACTCATCGCGTGGTGCAGAACCTGCTTTCATTTGCGCGGCAGCGAAAGCCGGAACGCTCCGAAGTGGATATTCGCAAGGTGTTGGAAGAAACCCTGGCGCTGCGCGACTACGATTTGAAGGTCAACAACATCGCCGTCGAGAAAGACCTGCCGGCTTATCCCGCCCAGGTGATCGCCGATCCTCACCAGATTGAGCAGGTCTACCTCAACATCATCAACAACGCCGTCGATGCGGTGCTCGAGACGGGACGGGCAGGCAAACTCAAGATTCGCGTCCACAGCGAAAACGGGCAGGTATGCACGCAATTCGCGGACGATGGCCCCGGAATCAAGGATCCCAAGAGAATCTTTGACCCGTTCTACACCACCAAGAGCGTGGGGAAAGGAACGGGGCTGGGGTTGAGCATTTGCTACGGGATTGTCAAAGAGCACGGAGGCGACATCATTGCATTCAATGCGCCGGAAGGCGGAGCTGTAATTGAAGTAAAGCTCCCGGTGGCGGCCCAGGCGGATACCATAGAGCCTGCACTAGCGGCTCCGGCGCGGCGTGAAGGCGCAATTGAAGGCCGCGTGTTGCTGGTGGAAGAAGAAGACGCTGTCATGGAGTTTGAGCGTGATGTGCTGATGGGCGCCGGGGCCGAGGTAGTGACGGCCCGGCGGAGCGAAGAAGTCAGAACCCGGCTGCTCTCCGAAAGATTCGATGCGGTGATTATGAGCGCTAAGATGCCAGGAGACTGGAACGCGCAGGACGCATGCTCCTGGCTGAAACAAAACTGCGCGAGCCTGGAGAGGCACGTGTTGTTCACGTTCTCAAACGGAGTGGAGCAGGCGGGCGACCGCGCCTTCATGCAGGAGAACGACGTTCCTTACCTGGTAAAGCCGTTCGAAGTCGCGGAGTTGATTTCGCATGCCCGGCGGTTGCTGCCTAAGGCGCAGTCGGCAGCGGCCTCAGCGAGCTAGCCAGTTCAGGCCGCTTAGGGGCGATCTTTTCAATCAAGCAACGTCTCCAGTAATCCACCTCTGAAAACTCACCTTTCAAAATCGGCGCGGCTCATTTCTTCAGGATTGGATTATATCCGTCATTGATCAGCCGCAGGCGCATGGCTTCCGCGTCTTTCGCGTCGGAGAACGGGCCAACCTGCACGCGAAACAGCTTATCCGTGGCGGAATTGCTGGCCACGAACGCCGGATACTGTTTGTTCTTCAGAGCCTCGACCAGAGCGCTGGCATCATCCTGTTTGCTGACCGCTGCGACTTGCACGAAGTAGCCGCTGGTGGGCAGAGTGGTTGTGGCGCCCGGAGAATTCGCGGTTGCGGAGGACTGCGTTTGTGCGTCACCAGCTACCGAATTCGCTGGAGGCAATTCAGTGGCTGTGCTGCTGGATGCCTTGTCCGCCGCGGCGGGCGTCAGTTGCGCGTTGACGTCCTTCTGCTCTACGGACTTGTAAAAAGTCATGGCGGGTTGGGCGGCAGCGCTGCCGGCCGGCTTGGATGCATTGGGAGAGGTTTGCAGCGCAGGCGCTGGGCCAGCTGCCAAGCCCACATCGGACTTGCGGCCCAGCGCATAGCCGAGCGCAAAAAAAACCGCGCAGATGCCAACCAGAAAGAAGAACAGGCCGAGCAATTTGCCTGTCCCCAGCGTGATTTCCGTATCCTCTGAAGAAGACATAGTGGCTCCTCGAGACGGTAGACTCGCGGCACTCGTCAATCTTTTCAATGGCGGCGACGCGCCGAGTTGGCTTCTTGCCGCACGAGCAGAAGCCACTTTCCTAAGTTCGCGTTGGCCTACGCCGTCTTGGCAGCCGTCGCCGGGTCGTTGCCCGGTTTCAGCAGTTTCTGAATGCCGGAGAAAAAGTCCACCGGGACGGGAAAGACCACCGTCGTATTCTTCTCCACGCCGATCTCCGTCAAGGTCTGCAAATAACGAAGCTGCACGCTGACCGGTTCGGTGGCCAGCAGATGGGCGGCGTCCACCAGACGTTGGGCCGCGGAAAATTCGCCTTCCGCGTGAATGATTTTGGAACGCTTTTCACGCTCCGCTTCGGCCTGCTTGGCCATGGCGCGCAGCATGGACTCAGGCATATCCACCTGCTTCACTTCGACATTAGCCACCTTCACGCCCCACGGAGCCGTGTGCTGATCGAGGATGCTTTGCAGGCGCAAGTTGATCTTCTCGCGATGCGAAAGCAGTTCGTCCAGTTCCTGCTCGCCGAGCACGGAGCGCAGCGTGGTCTGGGCAAATTGCGAAGTCTGGTACGTATAGTTGGAAACTTCCACCACGGCCTTACGCGGCTCGATCACGCGCAGGAAAATAACGGCGTTCACTTTTAACGTGACATTATCGCGGGTGATGATATCTTGCGGCGGAACCTCGAACGCCTCCTGCCGCAGTGAAACCCGCACCATGCGGTCAAGCGGCGAAAATACCAGGATTACGCCGGGGCCCTTCGCCGTATCCAAAAGTCGGCCCAGGCGAAAAATCACACCCCGCTCGTACTCGGCCAGGATTTTTATCGAACTTAGGACGTACAGCGCGAGAACGATGCCGGCGATACCGAAGAAGCCGAGCCCAAGAAATTCCATGTGTTGCCTCCACTGCCGAAGCGAGAAACGCTCCTATCGCGGATTGTAACGCAGCGGTAGGACGGCGGCGCGCAATTCGAGAAGTGGAGTAGTTGCTTGGCTTGGTGCCTCGATGCACCGTTCAAGCGGTCGGCGCGAGCAGCGCGGTTTTGCCCGGTCGGACAGCCCAGGCGACTGTTCGCGCAAAAAAACGTGACAGCGTCCGTTCCCTTTCTCACCCGACCGTCGCGCTTGGCTTAGGCGACTGCGTGACGGACTGTGGATCTACCTGAAGGGTGAGGCCATCGAGTCGGCGCACGACCACGAGTTGGCCGATGGGTGCATCGGAGGAGGAGACGGCATCCCAGATCTCGCCGTGGACGAATACTTTGCCGCGCGGAGAGAGTGCGCTCTGGGTGACGCCGGTTTCGCCGATCAGCCCCTGCGCCCCGGTGACGACCTTGTTGCGGCGTGCCTTGAGCGCAATCGTCATCAAGAAAGCCGTGATGAAGCCGAGCGGGACGCTCACCGCCAGCGCGGTGAGCAAGTGCACGCGCATTTCGGGGATGGGCGAATCGACCAGCAGCAGTCCCCCCAGCGTAAGCAGCGCGATGCCGCCAATGGTGAGCACCCCATGACTGGCGAACTTGGCTTCGGCGGCGAACAAAGCGAATGCGCCCACGATCAGCACCAGTGCGGCAAAGCGCGTGGGCAGCAGATTGAGCGCGAACGCCGCCAGCAAAATGAAAACAATACCCACGGTTCCAGGCACGACCGCGCCGGGGTGATTGAATTCAGCGTAGAGCGCAAGCGCGCCGACCGCGAGCAGAATAAATGCGATATTCGGATCCATCAGATAACCGAGAATGCGCTCCTTCAGCGTCATGCCGAAAGGCATAATGTGCTGGCCTGTGAGTTTGAGCGCGGCCTCATGGCCATCGAAACGTTTAAAGCTCTTGCCCTCCATCTGGCGAAACAGATCGTCTTCGCTGGAGGCGACGTAATCGATGAGATGCTGCGAGAGAGCTTCCTGCTCAGTGAAAGACTTCGATTGCCGGACCGCGCTTTCGGCCACTTCTACGTTACGTCCGCGTTTGGCGACGACAGAGCGCATCAGCGCGGCGGTGTCATTCTCCATTTTCTGTTTCATTACTTCGTCCAGCTGACCGCCGCCCATCACCACCGGATGGGCTGCCCCGGTGTTGGTTCCCGGCGCCATGGCGCCGATGTCGGCGGATTCGAGAATGAAGAATCCCGCGGAGGCGGCACGGCTGCCGGTGGGGGTGACGTAGATGATGACAGGAACTGCGGAAGCGGTGATCTTCTCGATGATCTGACGCGTAGATTCGACCAGGCCTCCGGGCGTATTGATCTCGATCAGTACAGCTTGATCGTTGCGGCGCTGTGCCTCGTCGATGGCGCGAGCGATGTATTCCGCGGTGATGGGCTGGATGGTGTCGTCGATCACAATCTTCAGGACTTCTGCCGAAGCCGAGGCGCAGAAAAGAACGACTGCGGTAATGCGGAGAAGAATTCGCAATCGGAGAGCGTTTTTCATGCGTCGAGTATCAGTCCGTTTCACGGCTATCGCAGCCACAGAATATTCTTACTCTTATTTCCGCGCGACGGCTGTAATTTCTTCCCGTTCCGGTGCGCCGTTTTCCGGAACGCTGCTTTCCGGATTTACGTGCCGCATTCCTGTCCATCCCGGCAGTTCTGTGCTGCCGGTGATCAATCGCGCTCCACGCTCGTAGGTGACATACGACCAAGCCCACTGGATGAACACCAGCACGCGGTTGCGGAACCCGATCAGAAAAAGAATGTGGACGAACAGCCAGGCCAGCCAGGCCAGGAAACCCGAAATGTGAATCCTGCCGAACTCGGCAATTGCGGCGGCACGGCCGATGGTGGCAAGGCTGCCCTTGTCCCAGTAGCGGAAAGCCTTGCGGGGCAAGGGTTTCGCAGCTACGGGCGAGCCCCATCTGATTTCGCGGCGAATTAGCTCGGCCGCGAAGCGGCCCTGCTGAATGGCAGCGGGCGCAACCCCAGGAATCATCTTGCCGGAGTCGTCCTTCAGCGAAGCAAGGTCTCCGATGACGAAAACTTCTGGATGGCCAGAAATACTGAGATCGGGTTGCACGAGCACGCGGCCGGCACGGTCAACCGGCGAACCCAGCTTCTTGCCGAGCGGGGAAGCCGCCACGCCGGCGGCCCAAAGAATGACGGAGGCATTCAGGCGCGTCTCGCCAATGCGGATGGAGCCGGGTTCTACCCGAGTGACCATCGTCGAGGTGCGCACCTCCACGCCCAGTCGCCGCAGTTGTTCCTCGGCGCTGCGCGACAAATCCTCCGAGTACGAGGGCAGCACGCGCGGACCGCCTTCCAGCAGAAGAATGTGAGTTCGTTTGGGATCGATAGAGCGGAAATCGTGCGCCAGCGCGTGGCGGCAGATTTCGGCGAGCGTACCCGCGAGTTCTACGCCGGTCGGCCCGCCGCCGACCACCACAAAATCCAGCGGTTCGTTAGTATCGCCGGCGGTTTCGCCGGCAGCAGCCTGTCGCTCGGCGAGTTCGAAGGCGAGCAGCACACGGCGGCGGATTTCCAGCGCGTCTTCAATCGTCTTCAAGCCGGGCGCAAAAGCTTCCCATTCGTCGTGGCCGAAATAGGTGTGGCTCGCGCCCGTGGCAACGATGAGGTAGTCGTAGGGAATTTCCTGGCCGGTCATTTCCACCACCCGTCGCTCAAGATCGAAGCCGATGACTTCGGCCATGAGGACTTCGACGTTCTGGTGATGACGCAAAATGGAGCGAATGGGCGCGGCAATTTCGCCGGGCGACAAGCCCGCGGTCGCGACTTGGTAGAGCAAAGGCTGAAAGGTGTGATGGTTCTTGCGGTCAATCACCGTGATGCGGGCTTGTTCCCGGGCCAGCACCTGTGCCGCGTTCAACCCGCCGAAACCGGCGCCGACGATCACCACCCGCGGTGTAGCCTTGCTGTTCATCGCCCCACTCTATAAGATTCAGCGCGATGGCAGACGGTTCCATAAGTTCTCCTGCAACAGAGCCAAGTCCGGCATCGGTACGGCTTTTCATGCCGTCGGTGGGCGACCTCATTTTTATCGCGCTGCTCGGCCTTCTCACGTGCACAGCCTTGTCGGTGAGACTGCTCGGAGATGCCGGAATTGGCTGGCACATCCGCACCGGCCAGCAGATTCTGGCGGCGCACGCCATTCCGCGCGTGGATTTATTTTCGTCGACGATGAACGGAAAACCGTGGTTTGCCTGGGAGTGGCTGTACGACGTGCTTGTGGGCTGGCTGGAACACGCCGCTGGGCTCAACGCGGTGGTGCTGTTTACTGCGCTGATCATCGCGAGTGTGTTCGCCTGGACGTTCCGCTTGCTGCTGCAACGTGGGACGAATGTGTTTATCGCGCTCGTTCTGGTGCTGCTGGCGGCCGCGGCCTCAATGATTCATTTCCTGGCGCGCCCGCACGTGGTGAGCTGGCTCTTCACGTTGGCATGGTTCTCGATTCTGGATTCATCGGAGCGCAGTTGTTTCGGCGCGACTTCGGAAGCACAAGGCCAGCGCAGAAACGACTCGCGCCGATTGTGGCTTTTGCCACCGCTGATGCTGGTGTGGGTGAATGTCCATGGGGGATTCCTGATCGGGTTTGCGCTGCTTGGCATTTACTGGGCTGGCGCAGCGTGGCGCTGGTTCCGACTTGGAGAAAGCAAACTCGACCGGTTCTTGCAGAAGCTGCGGGCACGGGAGCGAGTCAAGAGTCTGACGATCGTCGGCTTCGTTGCTCTAGTTGCAACCTTCGCGAACCCGTATGGCTGGAAGCTGCATGTGCATATTTATCAATATCTTTCCAATCATTTCCTGATGGATCACATCGACGAGTTTCAATCGCCGAACTTTCACCTCGTAGCGCAGAAATGCTTTGCCGTTCTGCTGCTGATTACTCTCGTTGCCTTGGCGGCAAGAGGACGGAAGCTGCGCTTGAGCGAGGGCCTGATCGTGTTGTTTGCCGTGTACGCGGGACTCTATGCTTCGCGCGACCTGCCGGTTTCTTCGCTATTGCTGGTGCTGATTGCTGGCCCGCTGCTATCGGAAGCAGCGGAGATTTTGGCTGACAGGAGCGGATTATCATCACATGGAATGAGTCGCTTGGCGGCGCGAGCCGTGGCATTTTCACAGCGAATGGGAGCAATCGAATCGAATCTCAGGGGTTACCTTTGGCCTCTGGCCGCAGTCGCAGTGAGCTGCTTCGTCGTATTTAACGGCGGCAATGTCGGGTCGCATAAGCTGATCGACGCCCATTTCGACGAACGTCGATTTCCCGTGGAGGCGGTCAATTATCTGCAGCGCTCAGGGGTCAAAGAGCCGTTGCTGAGTCCGGATTCCTGGGGTGGATACATAATCTACCGGCTCTACCCGCAGGTGCTGATGGTTGTAGACGACCGCCACGATTTGTACGGCGAGGACTTCTTAAAGTCTTACTTGAAGATGGTGAATGCGGAGCCCGGCTGGCAGGATTTCCTTCGCGAGTACCATGTGCATCACGTTCTGTTTCCGAAAGGGACGCCTCTTGCCAATCTTCTGGCCGAGACTCCGGGTTGGCGGTTGACTTATGAAGACGACGTTGCTGTGTCGTTCGAGAAGCCTGCGGCTGCGGGCCGGTAGCGCGAAGCTTAGCGCGGATGAATTTCGCAGCGATGAAGATTTTTCCGCCGGCAATGGCGTTGTGCGGTTCGCAGCCGCGCTGGGCGAAAGTTGCAAAACCATTCACATTGACAATCCCTACGCGACTGCGATATTTTCAGCAGCACGCTAAAGTACTATTACGTATAGTTTTTCCCGCGAATGCCCTGCCATTCCAGGGATCTGGACCTTCGACCAAAGTCAATCTCAGCTTGTACAAGGACGAACTCTCATGATGATTCGAATTCCCTCGGGTCGTGCTAACCAGAGATCCGGCGCTTACGGCAAAGAAATTCTGTTGGCCGCTCTGGCGGCGATGGCATTGGGTTTAACTGTGGTGCAAGTTTCTCCGGCGCAAGCGCAGGATCGTCAGACGCCCGTCGCTTTAACCCAGATCAGTTCAGACCCGTTTACGGTTGGCCCGGGACAGCACGCCACTGAGGTCGAGCCTCACGTGTTAGCTAATGGTTCGACGCTGGTGTCGGCGTTTCAAACCGGGCGCATCGCGCCCGGCGGCGCGACCGCCATCGGATGGGCGACTTCAACCGACGGCGGCAACACCTGGACACACGGATTCTTGCCGGGCCTGACGACGGGAAATGGCGGAGGTCCGTACAACGCGGCCAGCGATCCGGCCGTAGCTTATGACGCCAAGCACGCCGTGTGGATGATCGCTTCGCTGCCGATCTCGAACACGACTACGACAGTGGCTGTGGTTGTGAGCCGCTCAACCGACGGAGGGTTCACTTGGGACAACCCGGTCAACGTCGGTCCTGTAGTGGACAGCTCGGATAAGAATTGGATCGCGTGCGACAGCACCGCAACCAGCCCGTTCTATGGCAATTGTTATGTGGAGTGGGACAATCCCGACAGCGGAGATGAGATTCTGATGAGCACCTCGAGCGATGGCGGGCTCACTTGGGGCGCGGCGACCGCGACTGCGAATCGAGCCGAAGGCATTGGCGGCCAACCGCTGGTGCAGCCCAATGGAACCGTCGTTGTGCCCATTGAAACGTCGGGGATCTCCGCGTTCAGCTCAACCAACGGAGGCGCGAGTTGGTCTGCGCCGGTGAAAGTTTCAACCATTCAAGCTCACCTCGATGCGGGAGGAATTCGCAGCGGACCCTTGCCCACGGCGGCGATTGATGGGACTGGGACGGTGTGGGTGGTGTGGGAAGACTGCCGTTTCCGCACGAGTTGTTCGACCAACGATCTGGTCTACAGCACTTCCACCGACGGCATTCACTGGTCGGCGGTTACGCGCATTCCCATCGACGCGACCACCAGCACGGTGGACCACTTCATTCCCGGCATCGGAATCGACCCGGCGACTTCGGGTGCAACCGCGCATGTTGCGATTCATTACTATTTCTATACGAAGAGCAGTTGCACGACGGCGACCTGCCAACTCGGCGTGGGCTACATTTCATCGCATAACGGCGGAACTACCTGGAACACTCCCGTTAGGCTGGCCGGGCCTATGCATCTGAAGTGGCTGCCCAATTCGCAAAACGGATTGATGGTGGGCGACTACATTGCTACGGCCTTCAACAACGGCGTGCCGCACGGAGTGTTCGCGATCGCTACGGCCAACTCGGGGACGACATTTGCCGAGTCGATGTATACGGCGCAAAACCTCACCGTGGCGGAAGCCGGTCCGCAGTTGTCTTCGGCGGGCGACAGGCCGCTGCACAAACTCTCCGATCCCATCGAGAAGGAGCGTCCAGAAAAGGGCATAGTCCCACCCGCGAAGCGCGCGGCGAAGAGTGCTAAGTAGGCCGGTCGCCCGGCTATTCCCGAAGCCGTCCTGCCTTGGAAATAATTTCCGGGAGGGGCGGCTTCGGGCCGTGGCGCGATCGTAGGCGCGGCCGATTTCGTTGTAAGTTTACCAGTTGATAATCATATCCACCCTCCCCCCCACCCCTCTCTCGATAGTCTAGAATCAGCGACTTAGCGCGAAATTCTCCGCAAAGTACGGCGGACAAAGGAGTTAGAGGCTAAACTCTTACAAGCAAAGGAGTTAATGTCCGATTTTGAGTCGGCCTCGTCTTTGCCGTTTTGTCTCGATGTGCTGCCTTTGTTTGGGCAATCATGGACGAATCGGGAGTGAGGCGCAAGGTTGGACGTCACAGTGGGCTGTGGATTTCTTGCCGAGCTGGGCGACAAAAACTATGGAACGTCCCGTCGTGCCCGGTTTTTCCCTCGACTCGTGAAACGTTTTTGGGCGCGCGGGCACTATTCCTGGTAGATAGCTTTGACGAACCAGCTGTGTGCGGCTTTTCGGTGAGGGTTGTGAGTTAGTTTCGGTCGCAGTCTTGAGTTGCTTGGTTCTGTAAGTTGTGAGTCGAGAGTCTTAGCAAGTGTGGAAGGAGAATGATGCGATGAATCGCAGAATCGTGATAGCGAGTTACACAGCCCTGGCGCTAGCGGCTGCCAGCTTCTTTTCGGGATGCACGACAGGACCGGTGCAGACTAACAATCCGAATCCGCCGTCCGGCAGCTTTCTGGTTACGGACCAGGAGACGCACACGCACCTGAGCGTTACGCCGGCTGGGGGCAGCCCAGTTACGGTGTTCATCAAGCCTGGCGACGACTATGTCGTAACTTACCAGGCTGCCAGTCCGAGTGGGATCAAGTCGATCACGATGAGTGGCAGCGGCGAGGTGATCTGCAGCAACAATCAGCCTCCCTACGACGAACGTGATCCGTTCAAATACTCCATACCGGCGCAGACGATTGACCTTTCGCCGCTGCCGGGGCAACAGGTGTTTACGCAGGCGGTGAATCCATTTTTCTTTTTCTGGAATCCGGGACCGGAGGGCGAGCCGGCCTTCACGGGGCCGGCGGCGAGCGCGTTCGCGAAATGCGGGACGAAGGTTCCGCTGCTCGGAACGACGACTTATACGGGGAAGGCAACGACGGACTCGGGAGTTACAAGCCCTGCGCTACAGGTTAGCGTAGGAACTTGTTCTCCTGGTCCGATAACAAACGCGAGCGGGACGATCTCCAGCCCAGGTGTAACTTGCGGTAGTTAGCAGGAGTGAGTTCTTGCGCGGTTGAACACGCGCCGCACAGGTGACAAGGCCGGTGGCTTCGGCCAACTGCAGAGATCCTTCCTTGGGAGTCCTCGGCGAAGCCGAGGACTCCGCTTCGTCAGGATGACAATGCGTGGGTTGGGACGGGGGAATTGGATTGGCGCGGTCGTTATTGTTTGATCGGGCTCGGGACTAATCCCGTGTCTCGCGAAAGCGGCGAGACCCTTCGACTCCGCTCAGGGCAGGCAATGGGGTGTCCGCACCCAGATCTCGAAGAACTATCCTTGGGGACTCTTGCAGGAGGTTCTAGAGTTGCATCATAGACAGGCCGGGGATCAGTTGGAAATGGCGGAGATTTCCGGTTGCGACGCTGTAGCCGAGTTCCAAGGCCGTGACGCCGATCAGAACTCGGCGAGTGGAAGGCGCACGCCTTTGGCTTGATTCTCGCCGTCGATCTGCCCGACCCGAAGAGCGACCGTTGCTGTGACCGGATGGATGGGCAGGGCCGTGAGCAGTTCCCGGATGAACTGCTGCCGCTTGGCCTTTCGCTGCGCGGTGTCGGCACGGGCCGCGCCGTGGGCGAGTTCGATCAGCGTGACCACGGAGATGGCGATGTCAGTATTTCCGGCGGTGCGGGCGATGGCGGCGAGCATCTGCCGCGCGTTCTGCCCCTGCCGCTCGGCAGCGATCAGCACGCTGGAATCGAGGATTAGTCCCATGAGGGAGGTTCGAGCGGTTCGCGATGGCTCTCGATGGCCGCCTCTACGTCTTTGGCGAAGTCAGCATCCATGACCGCTGTCGAGTCCTCGGGCAGCAGAGCGATGCACTCGGAGATGGTGCGGCGCGGTGGAGCCGGCGCATGGATCACAGCGACGGGCAGCTTGCCGCTCTCGATCACGATTTCCGCGCCGGCGCGGACGCGCGCCAGCAGGCTGGCGAAGTCGCTGGCGGCTTCCGCTTCCGAGATATGGATCACATGGTCAGCCATAGCGCGATTATACCGTCATCCTCACTTTATTCCCGCTCGATACCTCGGGAATTGCTGAGTATGGCTTCGGCCAAGTGCGGAGGTCCCTTCGGCAGGCTCAGGGCAGGCTCTTCCAGGAAGTCCCCACCCTTCGGCTTCGCTCGGTGCCCCACTTCTCGCGCCAAGAACCGCGCGAGAAATGGGGCACCCAAAATCTTCCCCGTGATCGCTTGCCGCTAATGGCGGTCGTCGGTGTTGATGCCGAAGCCGAGGATGGCGGTTACTTCGACCGGCTGTTTGCCGCGCATGGCAGGGCGGAATTTCCAACTGGGCAGGGCGGCCATTACTTTCGCGGTGAACACGGCCGGGCCGGGTTCGAGGACTTTAAAGTTCTTGAGGTTTCCGGAAGTGTCGAGCGTACAGACGAGCACCATGTGGGAATTCATCAAGTCGCGGGGCAGATCGGTGCGCATGGGCTGCGGATCGACGAGATTCTCAGCGTAGGGATGGGCGGCGGAGGCGGGGTCGGCGAACTGCATTACGGCTTGTCCGAGAGAAGTGTCCAAATAAATCGTGTACACTCTGTCGCCCTTAAGTTCGCCGTAAAAGTTGAACGCGCCGCCGGAGCGCGAGGTGGCGACGATGGTAATGGCAGGACCTTGCTGCTCCTTCACCGAGGATCGTCCAGGAAGGTTGGGATCGTTGCCGTTGGCGTCGGAGCCGAAGCTGGGCAGAGTGATGATGGTGCTGCCGCCGCTGACGGAAACGCCGGGCACAACAGGAATTCCGACTGGGGCATTGCCCGCGCCGCCGGGACCAGAGGAGGGCGAGATTCCGCCGCGGGCGTTGGGGTCAGAGCCGCGATCGGAACCCGACTTGCCGGCGCCGGACTCAGTGCCGGTCATGCCGCTGCCGGGGCCATCGCCGTGACCAATTCCCGAGCCGCCACCGGCACCGCCGAGACCGGGGTGATCTTCGCCGGCGGGTGATAGAGCCAGCGAACCGGCGCCACTGTTGCCGGGTATGCCAACTTTGGATCCCGGTTGATTCGAAACCACGACTCCAGAACCGGAGCCACTGCCGCCTCCGCCGTTGGGGGGAGCAAGAACGGAACCGACCTCGCCGACTCCGCCGAGGCCTGTGCCTTTGCGGCCCAAACCAGAACCAGAAGCACCGGAACCGCTGCCCAGCGATGGCGGAGGTTGGATAACGTTGCTGGCCAGTTCGTTGCTGGACAGACCACTGCCGCCGGGGGCGCCGGACGCGCCGCCAGCGCCGCGTGACGAGCCTGAGCCTGACACGGAAGGTGGTGGTGGCACAACGTTTGCGGCTCCGAGGGAATTTGTCCGGCCTCTTCCCGAGGCTGTGCCTCCCGCGCCTGTGGCCGAACCGCCGACGGAAGGTGGTGGAGGAATCACATTGGAACTGACGCCACTTCCGGCCGCGTTGCGGCTGCTTCCTGAGGCGTTGCCAGCGGAGACAGTGGGCGGGGGAGGAACTACGTCCTGGGTTCCGAAAATCTTGCCGATGATACTGCTCATGAACGATGAACTGCCGGTTGGAGTGGGCGGCGGAGGAACGACTGACCGGGATGGATCGGCCACACTTCCACTGGCTAACGTGCGCAGATCGCGCGACGAATCGGCGGAGGGTGGCGGAGCGATAACAGAGGGCGAAGGCAGTGAGAGTTTGGGATTGCGCGCCTGCTCGCGTTCCGGCGCCGAAACCGGCGGAGGCACAACGGCACTGCTCATCTGCACCGGCGAGCGCGAGATTTCGCGGTTTGTTACCCCCGGAGCGGGTGGAATTACGCTGCCATTGAGCGCCGGGGCGGAGCGCTCTCTATCGCGAGAGACGTTCGTGGGCGCGGGCGCGATGACGTTTGCGTTCAGAGACGGTGCGATCAGCGAGTGTTCGCGCGAAACGTTCGGCGCCGGAGCAACCACGGTTGAATTCAATGAGGGCGCGACAAGCGACCGGTCGCGGGAGAGACTGGGAGCTGGAGGCACGACAGCGTCGAGAGTGACGCCGCCGCGCGAGTGATCGGGGGCGACATTCGCCGGCGCCGGAGCCACTACGTTCGCCGGGAGGCTTGGCAGCACGAGAGAAGAATGCAGACCTTCCGACGGCGGCGGGCCGGGATTGGTGGGCTTGATGGCGAGCAGGTTGGCTACGGCATCCGTCGAAGCGGGAAGTTTGAGGTTGGGAGCGTCGACAATTTTCTGGGCGAGGGAACGTCCGCGGGCCACGCGAATGGTTTGCGTCCGATGATGCGCTTCGCGGCCGCCGGCGCGTCCGCTGGCGCCGGTATGGGCGCCGCCGAGATCTTCGGTGCGAGGCAGTTCGTCGCCGGAGTAGTAGATCACCTCATAGGGCTGCACCTTGGGCGCGGCATAGGGGCGCATGCTGGCAATCTGACGGGGAAGAACGATGATGACGAAGAGCAAAAAGGCTTCGACTGCCCACACCGTCAACATGCCGCGGTAGGGGACGAGTCCGTGAGCGGATTCGCCTGCCAGCCGCGTGCCGGAACGCGCGAATGCCGGGCGGATAGCACTGACGAACTCCGGCCAGCGCTCTGACCACTCCACCAGGAGCTTGGGAGCCTCGTGAAGTTGGACGGGCTCTTCGAGTTGGATGGTTTCGCTCACCTGGATGGAGCCTCGTTTACTTTTTGACCGTGATCTCAATTTTATCGCCCACCGCCGTTTTCGTGGTGGCGACCGTCTGGCGCGGCAATTCCAGCACCGAAGCCGCCTGCAGCCGCACCGGCGCAAAACGCCAGGGTTTTAATCCTTGTTCCAGATGCACTACCGCGCCGGCGCGGTCAAGATAGACCACGTCGATAGCAAACCGCATGGCTAGAGTATGAACGCCGCGGCAGGGTTTGATCCAGAGTCCCTTTCCGTTACTAAAGTCACTCTCGCGGGCTCCCAGCAAACCGCGCAGACGCGACCAGTGGGTATCTGCCAGTGACAACTCGGTGGCCAGATACACCTGGCGCGTGCAATTGAACGCGCGGCCCTGCGGGGAAAATCCCGGCATGATGCTCCTGGTTTCCTTTTGGCGGTCCCGGCTGTTTCCGGCCTCACTTCCCTCCGGTTTCACTTGCCCACGAGGGAGTGGTAGGCCGAGATCAAAGCTGGACCGACGGTGACGAAGAGGAACGGCACTAGAATGAATATTACAAGGGGAGGGACCATCTTGATGGTAGTCTTGGCGGCTTGCTCTTCGGCGCGCTGGCGCCGGGAGGTTCGCAAAGAATCCGAATGAACCCGCAAAGCTTGAGCTACGCTGGTTCCGAAGCGATCAGTCTGGATAAGGGTACCCACCAGAGAGCGAATGTCGTCGACTCCGGTGCGATCGACCATATTGCGGAGAGCCTCGGCGCGCGGCTTGCCGGCGCGCATTTCGAGATTCACCAGGTGAAATTCGTCGCTTAGATCGGGATGGGCATGATGCAAGTCCTGGCCGACGCGCATCAGGGCCTGGTCAAGCGCCAGTCCGGCCTCAACGCAGATCACGGTCAGGTCGAGAGCGTCGGGCAGCGCCAGGCGAATCCGCTGCTGGCGGTTCTTGATCATGCGCTTGAGAAAAAAACGAGGAATAAAGAAACCCAGCGCCGGAATGCAAACCAGGAGCGGCAGACTATTGAAGCCGGAAAATGCCACCACCCCGATGAAGCCCAGAAGACCCAGCAGAATGCGTGCGCCGAAATAGTAACTGATGTGACTCGAATCGCGCAGTCCCGCCTGAATCAGCCAGGCGCGGGTGCGGGAGACGTCGGAGGGCGAAAGCGGGATGGCTTTGCTGAGTGGATCGAGAGCCTGCTCCAGCCGTTCCTTCACCTTGCGGGCGGGTTTTTCCTCGACCCGGGCCGGACGTCCACCGAGGGCGCGCAAACGCGCTCCCAGCACGGAGTTGGGCGTCACCACGGCGGCGCCGAAGGAAAACACCACCAGCACAACCGTGACGAACACGACGGCGATAAGAATAATCAGCGACATCGTTAAACCTGATCGTTAAACCTCGATCGTTTACACCTGGATCCGGATGATCTTCCGGATCACAAAATAACCAATCGTCTGCAGAGCCACGCTGGCTGCCAGCAGCGTGTGCCCGATCGGATCGGAGAACAGCGGCCGGACAAATTCTGGACTCATAACCAAGAGTAAAGCTACGACTCCCGGCGGCATGGCCATGAGCAGGGCCATCGTCAAGCGCCCTTGCGCGGTGTGAACCCGCACCTGCCGCTGAATCTTGAACCGCTCACGGATCACGTAAGACAAGTTGTCGAGGATTTCCGCCAGGTTGCCGCCGGTTTCGCGCTGCAGCATCACGGCGGTGACGAAGAACTTCACGTCCACCAGAGGCATGCGCATGGTGAGATTCATGAGCGCATCGCGCACCGGCATGCCGAATTTCTGTTCTTCGTAGAGCTTGCGGAATTCGCTCGACAGCGGTTCAGCCACTTCATTGGAAATCATTTCCAGAGCGGTGGTGAAGGCGTGGCCGGCGCGGACGGCGCGGGCCAGCGTGTCGATCGCTTCGGGGAAAAGTTCTTCGAATTTCTCGAAGCGCTTCTGGCGCCGGTAGGAGACAACCGAATAAGGAAGAAAAGTACCGATGATGAAAGCAGTCCAGGCGATGGCTGGAGTCTTGCTCGACCAGGCCAGCGTCGCCGCTCCGGCTGCGACGCCGCAAAAGACACAAAGCATGAGAAAGTTGCCGGCGCGCATCTTCATGCCGGCCTGGGCCAGGGACTCCTGCACCGCGGACACGCGCTCGGAACGCCGCAGCAGGGTATCCAGCGCGGGAATGCGGCTGAGTTGTTCGTCGCGCAGCAGGGCGAGTTCTTCGTTGGTATCCCGTTCAGGCGCCTTCTGCACGGTGGCGAGCCGCTCCCTAATCAGACGGGCACGCGCACTGCGCTGGTCGAATAGCGACCCGATGGCGAAGGCCGCGAGAGCCACCACGGCAAACACAAGGACGGCGATCAAGGCTGCGGACATGGCAAAACTCTGTGGTTAAAAGTGTACGACGTCAAACCTTACAACCGTTAAATCTTACAAAGCTCGGTAGTGGTGCAACTTGAGGATACTCCAGCGCGAGATCCCCTTCGGCTTCGCTCAGGGCAGGCTCTCGCCCCGCTGGGGAAAACGCGGGGCTTCGGGATGACGTCTTCCTGATAACTCCGAAACTGCACCACTCCTCAAAATTCACGGCATTCATGCCGGGGTTTCAAAACTCCCTCAAACCTCGGTCTTCGACTCAAATAAGGCGGGGCGCAGCCGCGCTCCAGAAACAGCCAGGCGGTCGGCAAACAGGGGGCGGAATCCAGTCGCATGGAACGTACCGCGTACTTTTCCGCCTTCGTCAATGGACCGGCGCTCGAACACAAAAATGTCTTCCATGTTGATCAGGTCGCCTTCCATGCCGGTTACTTCGGAAATGGAGATCACCTTGCGCGTACCGTCGGACAATCGGGCGATCTGCACCACCGCATGGATAGCGGAGGCAATCTGGTGGCGCACCGCGCGCTCGGGAATGTTGAGATTGGCCATGGAAACCATATTCTCGATGCGGGCCAGCGCGTCGCGCACCGAGTTGGCGTGGACCGTGGTCAACGAGCCTTCGTGGCCCGTGTTCATGGCTTGCAGCATGTCGAAGGCTTCTTCGCCGCGGACCTCGCCCACGATGATGCGATCCGGGCGCATACGAAGACTGTTGATCACCAACTGCCGCTGCCGCACCGCGCCTTTCCCTTCGATGTTGGGCGGACGGGTTTCCAGACGAACGATGTGCTCCTGCTTGAGCTGTAATTCGGCGGCATCTTCGATGGTGACGATGCGCTCGGAATTGGGAATGTAGCCGGAGAGCACGTTGAGTAAAGTAGTCTTGCCGGCGCCAGTGCCGCCCGAGATCAAGAGATTCAATCGCCCCTTCACCATGGCGGACAGCAGTTCGAGCATGGCTTCGGTGAGGGTCTGGTTCTCAATCATGTTGCGGGCGGTGACCGGATCGCGGCCAAAACGGCGGATGGAGAGGCAAGCGCCATCGAGAGCGAGGGGTGGAATGATGGCGTTGACGCGGGAGCCATCGGCGAGGCGCGCGTCGACCATGGGCGAAGATTCATCCACCCGACGGCCCACCCGCGAAACGATGCGCTCGATGATCTGCATCAGGTGCTGATTATCCTTGAAGGAAAAGCTGGTGAGTTCCAGCTTGCCGGCGCGCTCGACGTAGACTCGGTCAAAGCGGTTGACCAGAATGTCGGAAATGGTGTTGTCCTTGAGCAGCGGCTCGAGCGGGCCGAGACCGAAGATCTCGTCCAGGATTTCTCGCGCCAAACGTTCGCGCTCGGCGAAGCTGAGAGGTATGACCTCGCTGTTGACGGAATTCCGGATGAGCACGAGAACTTCCTCGCGCGCGCTGTCGCCGGAAGAGCGCCCCAGCTTCTCCAGGTCGAGGCGGTCGAGGATCTTGCGATGCAGGTCGGCTTTTACCTGCTGGTACTCGCTGCGCTCGAAAGTCTGTACATTGGCCATAACGTTCTACGTTCTCACACCGTTTTGAACAGCGACCAGGTGGCGCGTTTCACGTCGATGTCGTTGCGCGTCAACTCGTGCGCCAGCCCGGAAAAACAGCGGGCAATCTCCGTATGACTCTGCTCCATGAGCGGCACGCCGCGGTCAATCGCCGAGGAGACCGCGAAGTATTGGTTGGGCACGCGCCAGAGTAGTTTTGCCCCGGCGGCGTTTTCCGCATCCGCTTCGCTGAAGCCGGGAACCTTGCGAAAGCGGTTGAGCACCAGCCGCACCCGTTCGCGGGCGCCGCTTTCTCCCAGGTATTGATGCACGCGCGCAGCGCTCCACAGCGAGGCCACGTCGGTACAGGCGACCAGCAAAACCGTCTCCGAGAGGTTGGCGACCAGGCGGCTGGCAGCATCGAGGCGCGAAGAATTATCCACCACCACGTAACGGTAGTGCGTCACCAGCATATCGAAGAGCCGCACAAACTCGGCGGTCGAGGGCTCAAGAGCGGCCGGCGCATTGGTCCCGGCCAGCAATTGCAGGCCGCCATTGTGCCGGGTCATGAAACTTTCGAGCAGGGAACTATCCATGCGGTGCAGGTTGCGAGTGGCGTCGGCGACGGTGAAGTGGGGCTTCACGTTCAGATGCAGGGAGTCATGTCCCAATGGAGCGAGGTCCACCAGAGCAGTCTGGCCATGCGCCGCTTGCAGGGCCAGCGCCAGATTGACGGCCACGGTGGTTGCGCCGCTTCCGCCCTTGGCATTGACGATGCAAAATACCTTGCCGCGGGGGCCCTGCTTGTCCACGCGCCGCTGGGCCGTGGTCAGGCGGACAAAGGCTTCCAGGAGATCGGTCGTGGTGGTGGGACGCTCGATGAACTCGCGCGCGCCAGCCCGCATGGCATTCACGATCACCTGCGGCTGATTGAGGCTGCCGATGGCAAACACAGCGGTATCGGGCAGGTCCCGGTGCAGAAACTCAATCGCGTGCATGGCCATGCCGGGATTGTCGGAGGGAATATCCACGAGCAGGACATCGGGATGGGCGGCCTGCAACCGGCGCGCTACGGGGTCGGAGGCCGCAACTGGAAAACTGGCGCTGGTGTGCACCGTACGGGCGACACTGGTGCCATCCACCAATACCTGCAGCACGGTGCGCTGCTCGTTGTCGGTGGCGACGATTACGACAGAAAGCTCCGGCATACCCTGCGACTTCCCCAATCCCTCTCAATTTCAAATGCGGCGGTCGGCCCGCGCGCGTCCCTGCTTGCACTGGGCGCCCGCGGTGTTATTTCTTGCTCTTGTCGAACTGGTTGATGTTCATGTAAGGCTGCGGATTCGCGGGCCCCGGCGGCGGCTGAGTCGAAGGCGAAATCCGGTGCACCGTGCACAAGACCATCAACTCCGAATTGCTCTTCGTAATACTCTTGCTCTTGAAAAAATTACCCAGGATCGGAATGTCGCTGAGGCCGGGGATCTTATTCCAAATGTCGGTGACACGGTTGTCCAGCAAGCCGGCGATTACGAAGCTCTGCCCATCCTGCAGCTCGAATTCAGTTTCAGCCTTGCGCGTGCTCAAAGCCGGAACCGTGAAACCGGAAATCGTCAGTGCGTTGCTGAAGTCGAGAGTGCTCACTTCCGGGGAAACCGAGAGGTGAATATTGCCGTTGGGCATGATCACCGGGGTGAAATCCAGCTTAACCCCAAAATCCTTGAAGGAGATGGTGACGGCGGTGAAACCGGCGCCCGGCTGCACAATCGGGAAAGGGAACTGCCCACCCGCCAGAAAACTGGCCTTCTTGCCGTTGACCGCGATGAGATTGGGTTCGGCCAGAATCTGTAGCAGATTCCTGGTCTGCAGAGCTTCGATAACTGCGCCCAGCTGAATGTCAGAGCGGAACAGGAACAGATTGAGGACGTTGTTGATGGTTTCCTGCGTGGTGGACGCTCCACCAGCGCCGGTGCTGAGTTGCTGCGAGCCGAAGCCCCCAAATTGTCCAGTGGTGGTGGTTCCAATGGTGTTGGTGGCCCCGGTGGAGATGACGTTGGCGCCGAGTTGAGTAATGGCGGAGCGGTCGACCTCGGCGAACTTCACCTGCAGAAGAACTTCCTGCGCGCCGACCGGGCCGAAGGTGAGTACATTAACCACCTTCGGAGAATAAGCGGAAGCGAGTTCTCCGGCGCGCTTGGCGACATCCTCGGTGGAAACGTGGCCGGAGAGCACGACCGCGGCCCGCGACGGCGTAACCGTAATCTGCTCGTCGGGGAAGACCCGGCGCTCCTCTTCGGCGCAGGCGCTGACATCGACATCCACGCGGAGATCGAAGCTGCGCGAGCGTTCCAGCTCATCCCAGATCAGCAGCGAGACTTCGCCCGGAGACCGGCCGTGGACGAGAATCTGAGTGGGTGTGATCACCCTGGCAAACGCGACCGCGTCATCGGTCACTGAGATACGGATGATGCGCTCGGTGGTGTTGATCAGCAGCGACTTGTCGACCATAACGCGTAAAGGCGCCGAGCCTTGCGGCTGCGCCGACGGCGGTGGAAGCGTGGTGGTCTGCGTGGCCGTGGATGGGTTTTGGTCTTGAGATGGGGGCACAGTTGGTTGCTGCGTCTCCGGCCAGGCGAGCACAGAAAGCAGGAGAAACAGGACTGCGACGGCTCCCAAGAGTGTCGTGCGAACCTTCATCGTGTGATTCCTCTCCAGGTGAGGAACGTACTTTGCAACTGATGGAAACTGTGCAGGGCAGAAATATCTTTGAAGTCCTATTTGGAATCTCCACAGCCCTGTTCCGAACACTTCACCACGTCAGGCTTCTTGTCACCCTGATAGACCTCGACATTGAACGTACTGGGAGGGGGAAGTGGTGCTACGGTCTTTTTTACCGGACGAGGACGAGGCGCCACAACCGCAACCGGGGCGCTTATACCCTTGTAAAGCCCCTTGGCGCCGGCCGCGGCCACTTCATCCTGGCGCGTGTCGAGCGGATTGCGCAGCGAAAGCTGAATACGCCCTTCGTTACTGGCCAGAGTGAGGCGCTCGGCATCGTCGGGAGAAACCAAGAGCGTAATCACGGGCGTGTTTTGAGCTTCACCGGCGGCATTGCGTTCCAGGGTGTGGCCGGCGGCGATCACGGCCACATTCTGCAAAACCGTGGTGGTCTGGGACTCCGCCGCTCCTGCCGGAGTTCCGGTCAGCAACACATCGACGCGGGTTCCGGGGCCGACGAAGCCGGCGACCGAAACGATGTCATTGACGCGCACCGAGACCGCACGCATCCCCGGCGGAATCAGCGAAGGCAGGCCGGAACCGGCATTCTCCGCCGCCAGCTTGCTGGGCAGAATAAATTCTCCCTTGGCGATGGGAATCACCACTCCGCGCCCTAACACCTGAGACCGTTTGCTGTAAATACCGCCGGGTAAGCCAGACGGCGGAAGCTTGGCGATACGCACGTCGTGCTCTTCAATTCGGGCGCCGACCTGGATGTCGTTGGCGGCCACGATCACGTCGGAGCCAGCCTCCGCGGTAGCGCCTGCTCTTCCTTGCAGATTCTTGTACACGAAGAGGCTGGCGAAGACCCCCAGGGCCAAGGCCAACGCTCCGATCATTAACAAACGCGTCCGGTTCATGATGCTCCGTTAACGGCGTGCCTTCGCGGGTCGCCCGCGCCGACAACCCGGCGCGAACGGGTTCGTCTCGCAGCCACTTCCGGCGATATTCCTACTGAATTGAGCTGGCTACGTTGGAGAAGACGTTATTCGCGTTGGACCCGATCAGCCGGATGGTGCCGACAACGATCACCAGGATCACCGCCAGCATGACCGCGTATTCCGCGATATCTTGCCCCTCTTCGTCGTGCCACAATCTCAAAAGATGCTTCATAACTCCTAGCCTCCTGTTTTGGGACACCCCAGAGCATACATCACCTCGGCCCTGGCGCGACAGAAGCAAGGCACATTAGCGAGGCAACTGAGATCCCTTCGGCCTGTCTTCTCGCTGCGGGGAGGGAAGCTGTCTGGAATGCCTCTGTCATCATACCCTGCAAAGCGTTCGTAGGTGTAATTAATTGCATGCCACCGGTAACCGTCGTGCAGGCTCTTGATCCCCGCTGTTTGACGGTCCCGGGATGGGTCGGTCGAATCGGACGAGTCTCACGGGGCCGGATGAGGAGGAGCGGCCAACACGATGCTTTGGGCGTCCTCGTAGGCGATGGTCCAGCCCGGGGCTATCCGGAGACCAGTGGCCAGCGCGGAATCGGCGGGGACCAGCACGGTCCGGATTCCCCATTGGTTCAGGGTCTGCCGCCAGTCACCTTTAAGCTGATAGGTGGCGGCGAACTGGTCGAGCAGTTGCCCGCCGTAAAGGTCGGCGCGACCATCAATGAAGACGCGCTCGGACGGGTAGAGCCTCCATATCAGATACCCACCCCAGTCGTAGTGGTTGAAGATTGGGCCGCGAGGCGGGTGGGTCTGAAGAAACGCAACCGCACCAGCCGGGAAGCGATCGGCCTCGGCCTTGGGCTGACGATCTACCGCTTGCGCGACGCGGATGACGGCAAATACCCCCATCGCCAGAACAATTAGCGCATTGAGGGCGGCGGCGGTGAGCCAATCTCCTGAGCTGGAGCGCGGTTTTGCGGAGGGCTGGTCGCTCTCCGTCCAGCGCTTTAAGGGCACCGAGATGAGAGGGGCCGCAATCAGAACGAACAAAGGGATCAGTCGAATCGAGGAAAGCGCGGCATATGTGCCCGCGAGCAAGAGCAATACATCGCGCGGGCGGACGCGCAAGCTGGACCAGCCCAGCGCGGCAATTGCGGCCAGCAGAAGAAGCAGGAAGGGCCAGTATTCGGCGTGATGGAAGTTAGGCGAAGCCCACTCGGCGATGTAATTCTGCATAGCCTTCGAGCGCAACGTCTCAAGCGGATACGAAAACATGCGCATGCCGTTGGGATTCAGCGGCACCAGCAGCAAATTGAGCAGCAGCGCGAGCGCCAGCGCACGCAATCGCCGCTTCGGATTTCCGCACCGAGGCGATCGCGGGAGGCATTCGAGGGACTCTCCAACCAGAAACAGCGCCAGCAGAGCCAATCCAAGTGCGAACCCGGCGTGCAAATTGACCCACAGCACAAGGATGGGGAGCGTCCACCATAGAAGCTTTTCATCGTTCCCCGAGCGCCCCCGTTCGGACCGCTCAGGCTCGGACCGCTCAAGGATCAGCAGCCACAGGCTTGTGAGTAACAACGAAACTACCTGCGGACGTACTCCCCAGGTAGGGACCGTAGCCCACGCCGCGCACAGAGTCACCACACCCGCCACGTAAGGTTCATCCGCACACCGCAGATAAAGCAGAAAAAATGCCAGGCAGGGAATCGCAGCGAAGGCCACAATCAATCCGCCCCAACCGGCGGAGCGATAGAGTCCGTAGAACAGCAACTCAGTAAGCCACTCGTGCGCAACCCAGGGCTGTCCCGCACGAGTGTAAGAAAACGGATCCGCATGGGGGACCGCCTTATGGGCAGCGATGTACTGGCCGGTTTTCAGGTGCCACCATACGTCGGCATCGGTCACCGTGCGCGCCGCCATGGCGAAGAGGCCGAGAAAAAGCACAGCCAGAAATGTGCGTCGGATGCTGAGGAGTTCCTTCATGCGGATTCGATGGTGAGGCTACATCCTGAAACAGCGCCGGGCCGAAAATTCCTGTCAATCACGCTCGCTCCGGTCCCCCTCCAGGCTGTGAGCCGCGCTGCGACCCACGATACAACACGACCGCCAGCATGGGCAGGTATACCGCAAGCACAGCCGCTCGTCCCACCTCAGTGAAATTCATGGGCTGATGGTACCAGCGCCAAATACCCGCGCCCCAACTGAACAGCACCGTGACGAGAATCTGACGCCGCGACTTGGGAATCAGCCAGAGAATGAAGCTATCGAAGAACCAGCGCTGCGGCATGAGCGCGGTCAGCAGCAGAAACCATGCGTCGCGATCACGATAGCGCAGCAAGGCAAGCACTAACAGCGGTCCGGGAAGCACAAATAATGGGATGAAGTGCGGGTAGTTGTGGGTTTGTCCCAGCCAGAGCAGCGGCCACCGTGGCAATAGCGCAAGACTGAGCCCGGCCAAAAAAACGCAGGCCAACAATCCTCGGCGGCTCAGGCGCGTCAGAAAAACGGGCAGCCCGATTTGGGGTTTAGCCATGGTTACCGGCAGGAGCAGTGGAAAGAACGCACTCGCAGTGATGATGGTGGACCACTGTGCCGTCAGCACGCCCGCCCAATAGGGATAAGCCAGAAAAATCAACAATCTGGTATAGCCATGGCGGATGAGGCCGAAGGCCAGCAGTGCCGAACTGATTCCGTAGAATAGGCCGGCGGCGATTTCCGGCGGCACGCGCACAAATGGAAGAGCGAAGATCCCCGCAGTCAGCGGATACTGCTCGAGCGGAGTATCGTAAGGATTCTGGTGCGCGAGCCAGCGCTGCGCCAGGTGGATCGCCCAGCGGAAGTCTCCGGCATTTTGATGCAGACGCGTCAGCAAGAACCAGCAGAAAGTTCCACTGGCGGTGCCGATCAGGGCCGAAACTGCGAGACGTTTTCGCATGGACCGATGTCGCTCCGAACAGTTGTAACATGAGGAGTTTGTTTCTACGCTTGCTGAAACGCCCTCAACTCGTTTTCCTTTTCGGTGCGGCCATTCTTGCGGCGAGCATGTGGTTCTACGTGGACCGGATTCTGGTGAGCCACCAGATCGCGGATGCGGTGGCGCAGGGCCGGCCGCGGGGAAATCTCTCCGATCTTTATCCGCGCTGGCTGGGAGCCCGCGAATTGCTGATGCATCGCCGCAACCCATACGGTGAAGATATTGCCGCCGAAATCCAACAAGGATATTACGGCCGCGTTTTGGACCCGTCGCGCCCCAATGATCCCAAGGATCGACAGGGATTCGCCTATCCGGTCTACGTGGTTTTTCTGCTGGCTCCGCTGATCGGCCTTCCGTTTCATGTGGTGCAGATTTGTTTTTATTGGGTTCTGTTCGGTTTGATGGCAGCCGGCGTTTGGCTGTGGCTGCACGCGTTGCGATGGAACGTAAATGCCATCGGAATCGCTGCGGTTGTTCTCCTCACGCTGGGAAGCTTTCCGGTGGTGCAAGGCATCAAGTTGCAACAGCTAAGCCTTGTTGTGGCGGCGTTGCTGGCCGCCGCAGCCGCCAGCGTGGCAAGCGGCCTGCTATTTTGCGGCGGAGTTTTGCTCGCACTGGCAACCATCAAGCCGCAACTGGCTTGGCCTTTGGTGGCATGGCTGCTCCTATGGGCGGTTAGCGAATGGCGCGTACGGCGAAGCTTTGTTTTTGGATTCGGGTTCGCGATGGCGCTGCTGCTGGCAGGTGCGGAAATTGTCTTGCCCGGCTGGCTGCCGATGTTTGTGGCTGCGATTCGGCAATACCACCGGTACACGCAGAACCAGTCGGTTCTGGATCAGCTTGTGAATTGGGCGCTGGGACGATTTGGCGGGCAAATCCTGGGGTGGGCGGCAGTGTTTAGTTGCGGGGTTGTCCTATGGCCGACTCGTCGCGAGCCCGCGACCGCCGCGAGTTTCGGCCGCGCGACAGCGCTTGTCTTGGCATTAACTGTACTCGTCGTGCCCATGTTTGCTCCGTATAACCAGGTGCTGCTGTTGCCTTCGCTTCTGCTGATGGCGAGAGATGGCAGGGCTCTCACCCTGCGATTGAGAGGCGGCCGTGTTGCCTATATGGCCTGCGCGTTCGCGCTGGCCTGGCAATGGATTGCGACCATCGGTCTTACGGCGGCATATTGGATTTCTCCTGCATGGGCGCTCGCGGGCTGGACACTGCCGCTCCTCACCACGTTTGCTTTGCCAGTGTTGGTCTTCGCATTGACGTGGATGAATGTTTGGAGCGCGCAGGGCCGTTTTGCCAGATCTCAATCCTGACGGGACGACTGCCTCACCGGACCTCTAATTGACCGATGCGGCCCGGTTTTGCCTCAACATGCTGGTCTCGATCACGAACACCGCCAGCATCGGAACGACTACTAGAACGTATTCGTGCGCGCGCAATGCCGCCAGGTGCAATGGTGGCAGAAGCAGGATTGCGAGCAGACTTGCAGCAAGCCAATGCACGGCCGGCTCGCCCGGCGGTATTTTCAGTTGGAGGTGGCGCAACAGCAGAGACATCGGCAACAGCAGAAGGCTGAGGTCGTGCGGGTTCAGGTGATAGCTGACCAGCAGCGCAAACAGCACCGAATTGCTGAAGGCGAGGTTGAAGGTGGCTGAATTTGTGGTCTTCCGGAGGCCGCGAATGGGAACCGATTTGTACGCCTGCTTCCATCCCATGCCCGTCGTCAGCAATGCGGCTCCGGACGAGATCGCGATGGCGATGAGAACGAAAGCCGAACCGTCGCCGTGGACGAAAAAGTAGAGCAGACCGCGAAAATTGGCCATGGCTTGCGGATCGACTCCTGCGAACGGCTGCTCCTGAAGGCGAAACAAGAATCGCGGATAGGCGATGAAGACAGACCATCCGGAGATAACGCCCGACAATGCGGCGAGCGCAGCCGCCACGAAGGCAAAGCCGTACAAGAAACTGTTCCCCTTTCTTTGCATCCCTCTCTGCATCGCTTTTTGCTTTGCCGCGACTTGCATGGTGATTACCAGCACCAGCGGCAGCACGATTTGGAACTTGAACAGTCCCAGGCCGAGCCAGCATCCCGCGGCGAAAGCCCGTTCTCGTTTGAGAGCGGCAAACGTAAGCGTGACCAGCAACAGCAGCAGCACCGAGTCCTGACCCTGCAAAAAGCAGAGCATGACGGGAACAAACGTCAGCGAGGCTGCGAGCAGCAGTTGCCAACGCCACTTCGTTAAGACCTCGCAGGCTATTTTCCGCGCGACTAATGCGAGGACCGCCAGATTGATCAGACACCACAGCAAGTACGCCCGCTTCAGCGGCAGCCAGCCCACGGCGAGGTAGGCCAGAGTCTCAAAGGGCGGATGAATAAAGAGCGTACCGACCCTTCCGGCGCAGCGCACTTGGAACTCGCGCTGGAAATCAGCGTCATACAGCTGGTGTCCATGGCCTTCGATCAGCATGCGCGATGCGCAGTAGAAATCCGGGAAATCGGTGCCCTGCGCCGACATGGAAAAACGGGCGTAGAAAAACCCAGCCACGGCGGCGAGCAGGACGAGTACCATGGCGGTGTTCGCCCAACGATTGAGCCGGTGGCTTTGATTTGTGGCCGGATCTGGCACGCCGCCGAAGTCTACCGAAGGCTCGGGGCAAGCGCCAGCAGCGCTTTCGGCGAAACCACTTCCGCCGGGGCGCGATTCCTGTCATTATTCATATCGGCACGATTTCGAAAACCGGCTGCGCCTCGGCCGGTTTCGGTTCCGCGCCACATCAGTCAGCGCCACAGCCTATGGCCTTGAATGCAATAAGCCACCCGCAGTCTTCCGGTTCCGGCGTGTTTCCGGCGCTGGTGCTGGTGCAGGGGAACGAGCAAAGAAATATCGTTCTCAACCGCACGCCGTTCAGCGTCGGCCGCAAAGTCGATAAAGATCTGGTGATCGCCGACCCGCGGGTATCGCGCGACCATGCGCAAATCGTTCTCGAGGAAGACGGGTTTTTTCTCGTCGATCAGGGCAGCAAACACGGGACGTTCGTCAACGGGGAGCGGATTCAGCGGCAGAGGCTGGAGCGCAACGACCGCCTGGAATTCGGAGCGCGAGATTCTACCTACGCTATTTTCAACCCTGCCCACCAAAGCTCGAACACGGCGCGCGAGTTTCTGAGCCAGATTTCCGGCATCCAGATTTCTCAGGAAGCCAACGACCTGGAGAAGCTGACTCTGTTCCTCGAAGCGGCACGCAAGCTGAACACCGCCGGTGTGCTGGACGAGATCCTGATGACCATGCTGGAGGTTACGCTGCGGCTCACGCGCGCAGAGCGCGGCTATGTCTTTCTCAAAGACGACGACGGCAAGCTTCGGCTGGTGGCGGGACGAAACTCCAAGGGCGAGTCGCTGCTCGACGACAGCACCATTTCCCACTCCGCGCTGGAAGAATCGCTGCGCTCAAATTCCGAGTTTCTGCTTACCGACACCGGCAGTTCGATGGATCTTGTTGGCCGGCAGAGTATTGTGGCTTACGATTTGCGCACCGTGATTTGCATTCCGCTGCGGAAGAGACAGGTGCAGGCGACGCGCGACGCGCAGGCGCCAGTGGCCGGCGCGGCGGGAGTGATGGGTGTCTTGTATGTGGACTCCCGCTTCGTTTCGCGCGATATTGCCGGCGTCGGTCATGACATTCTGCGCGCGATTGCCACGGAAGCCGCTTCGCTGATGGAAAACGCGCGGCTGGTGCAGGCCGAAGAAGAATCCCGGCGCTACCAGCAGGAACTCACCATTGCAGCTTCGATCCAGCAGCGGTTGATGCAGGTGAAGATTCCGGAAGTGCCGTTCGCCAAGCTGCGGGGAAAGAATCTATCTTGCAAGGAAATCGGCGGAGACTTCTTCGATGCGGTCAATACCAAAGAAGGGCTTGCCATTGTGCTTGCCGATGTCAGCGGCAAGGGAGTGTCGGCCGCCCTATTGGCGTCTACGTTGCAGGGAATGATCTATTCGCATCTGAGCGCGGGGATGCCGCTGCTCGAAGTTGTGACTGCGGTGAACCGTTTTTTCACCGACAAGCTGGTAGGTGAGAAGTATGCGACGTTGCTTCTCGCGCGTCTGCGCCGCGACGGCGACCTCGAATATGTGAACTGCGGCCATGTGCCTCCATTGCTGGTGTGTGCCGGCGAAGTAATCCGTCCTCCCCACGGCAACGTGCCGGTCGGTTTACTTCCCGACGCGACGTTTGAGAGTTCGCGCTGCCAGCTCAACTCGGGCGATCGATTTATCCTGGTGACCGATGGCGTCACCGAAGCCGAGAACGCCATGGGAGATTTCTTCGAAGACTCGCGGCTGGAAGCGGCCGCGGCCAAAGCCCCGAATCTGGAAGGGATTTTTTCGGCGGTGTCGGAGTTCTGCGCGGGAAATCCACTCAATGACGACTGCACGGTGGTGGAGTTGATCTATACGGATACCAGCACTTAGCCCGGCAGTGTCACGGCGCGCTAAGGGTCGCGCGCAATCAAGGACGCGAAAGATCTTTCCGCCAGCGCAAGAGAACTCCAGATTTGTCCAACCAGGTTTGTCCAACCAGGTTTATTCAACGGTGACGCTATTTTCGGTGCCTTCCCAGCGGTTCTCCTGCGGCCAGTAGAAGGTGAAGACGACCCGAGTCCCCGGCGGCAACGAGGCGGTCGGCAGGTCCAGGGTGTAGGTTCCAAGGCCAGTGTCGCGAGTGTTGGTATCTTGCGAAGTCTTCCACTCGTCGAGCGTCCAGCGCACCAGCGCGGGCAATAACAGCACCAGGCGCAGCTTCTTGTTGCGCGGCACCGAGCGCGTTTTGTTGTTGAATCTCCAGCCGAAGACCTGGCGAACAGGTTTATCGATCAAATAACGTTGTACGGTCTGCGGAGGCTGGTCAAAAATCCTGCCGTCGCGCAGCGAGCGGCGCAGCTTTACGTACTCGGAATGAGCCCACACCAGAGGACAGGCCGACCCCGACGGCTTGCCGCGAAAGAGCTCGAGCGCGGGAATATCGGCGGCGTCCCAAACCTGTTCAGGAAGCAAATGGCTGTGGCCGCTGGTGGAGTTTTCCATTACGCTGAGCAGCATTTCGGCCTGGTCGCGGTGGCCGGCAGCCAGTTCATAGTGAGCCCGTTCTCCGGCAAGCAAAGGCCATGCTCGGCCGATGCCGGTGCCGTCGAAAGGCGAACCGTCGTTATGTTCGCCGTAGCCGTCGCCGTTGTAACGGTACCAGCACGGTCCCTGAGGCAGTTCCACGCGAAGCAGCGCGTCGATCACGCGAAGAGTATTCAGGATGCGTGGATCGTCTGGCGCCCGCAGGCCAAAACGAACCAGCGCAAGCGCGTCTGGGCTGATGATGTGGTAAGCGCGCTCCTGGCTTTCTCCCGGCGGCCGGTTCTTGATGGGGACGAATCCCTGGGTCGGCGAGGCGGCTGCATCTTCGGTCGGTGGCGCGATACGGACGTAATACCCCTCGACCGCAACTTGCTCGGCCAGATCACCGCCGGTGGCGTAAATCCAGCGCTCGATATTGTCGTTCCAGGCGTCGGCGGTATCCCGCAAAGTCGAAGCCGCGTCGCTATGGCCGGTCAGTTCGGCGATGTCGGCTGCCGCCAGCAGCGCGGCGATCTCCGCGGCCAGCGTGAACGGAGAGTAGCCCGCATCTTCCTCCCAGCGATCCTGCTGCGTGACCGGGCCGTTGCGCAGAATAAAACTGGCGGCCTGCCGCACCATGGGCCACCAGCGCTGAAGATTGCCCAACGACTTCGGAGCTTCCCGGCGCAGCAGGTCGAGCAGCAGGATGGGGAATGCGGTTTCGTCCATCTGGACGCCGCTCCAGTAAGGCCGGCCGTCGAGCCAGAGATTCTGCGCCCAATTGCCCGCCGCTTCCTGAGTGGCCTCAAGATAGCGCAGCACGCGAGCCGCATCGCTGGTCGCCCCCGCGGCCAGCAGTGCGCCCGCGCTTTCCACCAGGTCGCGCGGCCAGATCAAGTGATAGCCGCCGAGATCCTCATCGCCTTTATTGAATCCCCAAGGAATCGAAAGACTGGCAATAATGCCGCCGAGGAAATCCTTCGACTCATGAGTGCGCACTACTGCCATTGAAGCGCGATACAGATCGGTGGGGCGCTGAGGCTCGTCCAGCGCAAGCAAGGTTTCCTGCCACTTCTTCCATTGCTCCCGGTAGTGCTCGCGTACCTGTGTGTAGTCTTCGAATAAGCTGGAGCGGGCCTGTTGTCCCGCTTCGCTCCATATCGCTCCGAAGCCGAGCGCCAGCACAAATTCGCCGTTGCAGGCGGCGAGGTCGATCTCTCCAGTGCATGCGATGTTGCCGTTTTCTGCGCGCGTGTATTCCCAGTGCATCTGAAAATGCCGGGAAAGATCCTGCCAGCCGTCGGACGCCCCGACGAATCCGAACGACATCTTTTTCCACGGGGCCGAACAAGCCAGAGCGAGTGCGGCGCCATCGCGATCGGCGAAGAACATCGGCACGCCTTTGTAGTCGCCCACCCAGCCGGTGTTGCCATTGCCGCAGTTGGCCAGATGGGGCGAGAGCAAGGCGTAGAGATGATAGTCAGCGAGTCCGCCCTGCAGCGGCTCGAAACGAATCTTCTGCAGCACCACATTGCGATAAGGGTCGGTGAGGATTTCCTTGTGAATGCGGTAGCGGCCGCTGTTGCAAGTATTCGTGAGTTCGTAGCCAGGGACGCCCGGTTCAAAGGGTTGGTTCTCGAAAGAGCAGTGGCGTTTTTCCTCGGAGAAGAATTCGCGGGCGTCGGTGACGATCAGGCCGAGGTCCCGGGTGCAGGCTTGATCGACGCGAGGGAAGTACACTTCATTCAGAATGCCGTGGCTGATGGTGAACCAGACTTTGCTGTGCCGGTTCAACGCCGTGCCTGCGCCGGTTTTGGCACTGGACGTCCAGCGGGGAGGAATCCCAGGCCAGCCCGGAGCATAGCGCGTAGCAGAATCACTCATGAAGGTACTGTCCTTGGCCTGGGTTTTGGCATCAAAGGCGAGAACGAGATTGCGGCAGGGCGCAGATCGAAGATAATAGGCCGGAGCAAGCGTGGGAGCATGGCGGGTTCTATCAAAACATCTGATGCGCGAAGGTGGAAGATAGTCGCAGCCTTGTGCATGGTTGTGGCAGCGTCCTCCGCGGATGGCGCCGCTGCGGCGGCCGGTTTGAGCGCTGGCACGCCCCTCGACCACGGCTTCCTGAGTCTCTACAACCTCGATTTCACCGGCGCGCAGAAGGATTTTGCCGCCTGGGAAACGCAACATCCAGACGATCCCATGGGGCCGGTGAGCGAAGCCGCAGCGTATCTGTTTTCAGAGTTCAACCGCTTGGGCGTGCTCGAAGCGCAATTCTTCGAGAACGACGAGGCCTTCGCGGGTCGTTCCAAGCTCAGTCCCGACCCAAACATCCGCGATCATTTTCAAGCCGCGCTGAGCCGTGCGGAAGCCCTGGCCCGCGCCCGGCTGGCCAAAGACGCCAGGAACCCGGATGCTCTGTTCGCGATGACGCTCTCCTCCGGCTTGCAGGCGGATTACGCGGCACTGATCGAGAAACGTAACTTGGCTTCTCTGCATTATGCGAAAGAAGCTTCGGTTTGGGCGCAGCAATTGCTTGCGGTTTCGCCCGATCGTTCTGATGCCCTGCTGGCCACCGGATTCAGCAAGTACATCATCGGCAGCATGTCCGCTCCGGTGCGCTGGATACTACGGATGGGAGGGCTCCCCGGCGACAAACAGGCTGGCGTCGCCGATTTGCAGCTGACCGCGCAGAACGGGCATTATCTGGCCCCGTTCGCACGCATCCTCTTGGCCATTGCCTATGTGCGCGATAAAGACAAGCCCAAAGCGCTGGAACTGCTCGGCGGCCTGCGCGCGGAGTTTCCGGGCAACTCCCTGTTTCCGCGGGAGATGGCGCGACTACAGGCGGCTCATTAGGAAGGTTATTCAGGAAGATTCTTCGCCTGCAAATGTCTGAGTTACCCGACCCGATTCACAGCGGCCGCAGCTTGTCAGAGGTTCCACCGACTACCATGGGCAGAGCGCTTTTCGTTTTCTTCCGCCCGGCCCGTTTGCCCTTCGCCCCCGAACGCGGTCCGGTTTCGGAAATCAAATCGGCCAGCGTGGTGTTTTCGAGAATGCCGGCCGCCGCATCGCGCACGTCCAGAAACACCTGATAGAGCACGCGATGAGGCAGATCGCGGTCAATCAGGACCCGCAACTGTTCGGCGTCGCCGAAGGGTGCAAGGGGGCCGTCTATCAAGCGAATGATTTCGCTCAGCGCAATGTCTTCAGGCTCGCGCCGCAGTTGATACCCGCCTTTGGCCCCGCGCGCGCTCTCTACGATGCGGGCGTTCTTCAGTTCCAGTAGAATCAGTTCGAGAAACTTCTCGGGAAGATCTTCTTCGTGGGCGATTTCGCGGATCTTAATCGCGCCCTGATGGTGGCGGCGGGCCAGCGTCATCAAGGCTTGCAGAGCGTAGAGCCCCTTTTGCGAGATTCTCATGGGGATCATTATGGCACGGATTCAGTATCTGTTCCGGCGATCGGTACCGGGCCAATTCCGCCGAATTAGTCCACTGCCCGGCGGTTCGAAATGTTTACGGTGAAGAAAATCAGCCCATATCCAAAAGCAAGCCGCGTCGATTGCTTCAACATTCCACGGCGAGGCGAGCAGAATTGCAGGCGGCCATTCACGAGAAATTTACCCATCTGTAACCGTCCTTTAACACTGCACCGATAGAACGTGGACATCTATCCCAAGGAGGATTCATCGAGTGATCCGCCGAATCGCGCTGCTTCTCTGGTGTGCCCTGTCGGTGTCGCCGGCATGGGGGCAAACAACCTTGAATGGAGCCGGCGCCACGTTTCCCTATCCCATCTATTCCAAGTGGTTTAGCGAATACCACAAGCTGCACCCGGACGTTCAGATCAATTACCAGAGTATCGGCAGCGGCGGCGGAATCCGCCAGGTGATCGAGGGCACAGTCGACTTCGGCGCCAGCGACGTGCCTATGACCGACGCGCAGCTCAAAGAAGCCAAGGTGAACATCTTCAATATTCCGACTGTGCTCGGCGCCGATGTGCCCGCCTACAACATTCCCGGCGTGAATGGCGATGTGAAATTTACTCCCGAAGCGTTGGCCGGCATCTTCCTGGGCAGGATTACGAAATGGACCGACAAGGCCATTACCGAAGCCAATCCGGGCGTTAAATTCCCCGACGAGAACATCATCGTGGTGCATCGCTCCGATGGCAGTGGAACCAGCTTCATTTGGACTGACTTTCTCTCCAAGGTGAGCAGCGACTGGAAAAACCAGGTGGGAAGTGGCCCGTCGGTGAAATGGCCGATCGGACTGGGTGGAAAAGGCAATGAGGGTGTGGCTGGCTCGATTCGCCAGTTGAAGGGATCGATCGGCTATGTCGAATTGATCTATGCCGCGCAGAACAACATTACTTACGGCAGCGTGAAGAACTCAGCGGGGAACTTCGTCAAAGCCTCATTGCAAGGGGTGACCGCGGCAGCCGCGTCGGCCCCCAAGATGCCGGCGGACTTCCGCGTTTCCATCACCGACCCTCCGGGAAAAGATTCGTATCCCATCTCCAGCTTCACTTGGTTATTGATTCCGGCTCAGTCGAAAGACGCGGCGAAAGGCAAAATTCTCTCCGACTTCCTCAACTGGATGGTTACCGACGGCCAGACGATGACCGGAGCTTTAAGCTATGCGTCCTTGCCAGACAACGTCGCTCAGAAAGTGAAAGAGACAATAAGGCAGGTGCGCTGAATTCAGGGTATGCACCTTGGCACAAGCAGCCCGGTTGATTGGAATGGCTCGGAACGGCTCGAAGCACTTAGGAAGGCGCCTAAAAAGAGAGGATAAACGGAACCCAGATGTAAAACGGAGCCGGGATGCAAAACGGAGCCGGGATGTAAGCTGTGTTCGGTGTTGCTTTTGGGGGACGTTGGCGGCTCAAATCGGCACGCTACCGAGGCCAGAGACAACATAAACTCAGTTAAGTTACGTTGATCTCCAGGTGCAGAATACTGGAAACTGGCGGTGTGCCTCGCTTGATTCTGCGCCATCCACACCCGGCGAGCGGATGCTTTATACTTAGGTGCTCGTAATTGAGCGGCCTATACCCATCGGTGAAGCAAAACTCGCAGGAATGAACGCGTAGTTACCCCTCGCATCATGGCATCCATTTCGCTGGAAAAACCTGAGCTTTACCTCAACCGCGACACTTCGTGGCTCGCGTTTAACCGGCGTGTGCTCGAAGAGGCTGAAGATGAGGGTAATCCGCTGCTGGAGCGGCTCAAGTTTCTCGCCATTTCGGCCAACAATCTGGATGAGTTCTTCGAGATTCGGGTCGCCTCCATGGTTCAGCAGATCGAAGACGGCTATAACGAAGCCGGCCCCGATGGCCTGACGTTGCCAGAGCGGCGCGATGTGCTGGAGCGGCTGGCGCACGAGTTCGTGGACGATCAGTACGGTTGCTGGGCGCGTCTGCGGCCGGCATTGGGGGAGAAGGGAATTCGCGTGCTCGGCTTGCACGAACTGGATGCCGAGGCGCGGCGGTTCGTCGACCAGTACTGCGAGAAAGAACTCGATCCCCTGCTCACGCCGGTGACCGTGGATCCCACCCATCCCTTTCCGCGAGTGATCAACAAGGCTTTGTGCGTAGGTTTTCTCCTGCGCCGCCGGCGCCGGTCCGCGCTGACCTACACCGGCGTAGTGACCGTGCCCCGGGCGTTGCCCCGGCTGATTCGTCTGCCCTCGGAGGGCACGGCGGATTTTATTTTCCTCGCCGATCTGGTGGCCCATCATGCCGTGCGCATGTATCGCGGTTACGACATTGTTTCTTCCGCTCCTTTCCGGGTGACCCGCAACAGCAATCTCTACCTGGCGGAAGAAGAAGCGCGCAGCCTTCTGGAGTCGGTGCGCGCCGAGCTCCACAACCGGCGCAAGGGCGATGCGGTTCGCATGGAGATCGAAGCCGATGCCGACCCGGAGATCATCGAACGCCTGCGAACCGTGTTCGAGCTCGATCCCTGGCAGGTTTTCCCCGTAAACGGCCCGGTGAACCTCTCCCGGTTGTTCAATATCTATGAGCAAACCCAGCGGCCAGACTTGAAATACCGTGCCTTTACCCCGCGCGAGCTGCGCCTGACGGCGAAATCCAGAGATTTTTTTGAGGAACTGCGGCGGCACGACATCCTGCTCCATCATCCTTTCGATTCCTACGATGCCGTCATCAACTTCATTGAGTCCGCGGCGGAAGATGACAACGTGCTTTCGATCAAACAGACGCTCTATCGCACCAACGAGCATTCGCTGATTGTGCCTTCGCTGATCGATGCAGCTTCGCGCAAAGAAGTGACCGCAGTGGTGGAGTTGAAGGCGCGCTTTGACGAAGCCCACAACATCCGCTGGGCCCGCGAGCTCGAAGATGCGGGCGTGCAGGTGTTCCACGGACTGGTCGGGTTGAAGACGCATTGCAAGCTTTCGCTGCTGGTGCGGCGCGATCCCGATGGCGTGCCCCGCAGTTACGCGCACATCGGAACCGGCAACTACAACGCCACTACGGCTCGCATCTATACCGACCTCAGCCTGTTTACCGCGAATCCGGAAGTCACGCGCGCCGTGCATGACGTCTTCAGCTTCCTCACCGCCTATGCCGAGAACCCCAGCTACGAACCGCTGCTGGTGGCGCCGCTAGACCTGGCGGAAAAGTGCATCGCCCTCATCGACCGCGAAGCCGAACACGCGCGTCAAGGCCGGCCCGCGCGCATCATCGCCAAGATGAATGCTTTGCTCGATAAGAACGTGCTGCAGGCGTTGTATCGCGCGTCTCAGGCCGGCGTGGAGATTGACTTGATCGTCCGCGGAATTTGCGCGCTGCGTCCCGGCGTGCGTGGCGTAAGTGACCGCATTCGCGTGCGCAGCATCGTAGGCCGTTTCCTCGAACACAGCCGCATCTATTATTTTTCCAATGGCGGCGACGAAGAAATCTACATCGGCAGCGCCGACTGGATGCCGCGCAATCTCTACGAGCGCGTCGAAGTCATGGTTCCGCTGCGCGACGAATTTCTGCGCCAGCGCGTGCGGCAGGAGATTCTCGACTCCTATCTCGCCGACAATCGTAAAGCCCGCGTGCTGCTCCGCGATGCCACCTATATCCCTGCCTGGCAGCCGGTGCGGGGCAAGCGCCATCGCAAGCCGCCCACCGGAGCCGCTGCCTTTAGCGCGCAGGATTATCTGATCGGCGTCGCCGAAGGCAAACAGCCGGCCGGGCTGATCGTCCCGCCGGCGCCGGCCGGGAAGCGCAAAACTCCCGCGGGAAAGGAACGATAATCCTCGATGATCATTTATTTTCTGCGCCATGCCAGCGCGGGAGAGCATCTGGCCAATCCCAGGAAAGACGAAAAGCGCGCGCTCGACAAAGAGGGCATCGAGCAGTGCGGCTACGTCGGTCGCGCCCTGGCCGCAATGGACGTGCAGGTGGACTCAATCATCTCCAGCCCTCTGAAACGCGCCATGCAGACCGCTTCCCTGGTCGGCAACGAAATGGGTTATGAGGGCAAGCTGCAAGTGGAAGCCGCGCTCCGGCCTGAGGCGACCATCGCCGATTTCCGCCGCCTGCTGGAGAAATGCGCGCGCCAGGAAGCCATTATGGTCGTCGGCCACAACCCCAACCTCAGCCAGTTCCTGGGCACGGTGGTCTGCGAATCCGGCTGCGAAGCTTCCCTGGATCTGAAAAAAGGCGCCGTGGCCCGCGTGGAGATGCGCCGCACGTCCGGCACCCTGCACTGGTGCCTGACTCCCAAACTCCTGCGCACTCTCTACGCCACAGCTGTCGAAAGTTCGCGTCCGAAGACCTCCCTGAAATAAGCGCAGTCCTTTTCAATCGCCCAGAGTTCTAAATCCACTCCCATGCGTCGGCGCGGCAACAGCGTCAGCCGTATTCCCGCCGCATGGAACCGCACCCGCACTTTTTGCACGGCACGGCTGCGCCCCAGGTTCAGTGCGCGCGCCAGCCGCAGCAGCAGAATCGCTTTCTGCACTCCCGCCCGGTCCGCGGGATCGAGCGCCTTCATCGCCCCGTCCTCCGTGGTGGGACGCGACTTTCCCAGATACCGCGCAATGGCCGCAATCAGTCGCCTCTGCCGCGGACTGTAACCGAGAATTTCCGAGTTCGAAATAATGTAGTACGCATGGCGGTGGCGGCCGTTCCGGTTGACGTAGTCTCCCACCTCGTAGAGCATCGCCGCCGCCGCCAGCCATTCCCGGAATTCCGGCGGCAGGTTGTGTACCGGCCGCAGCGCCGAGAACAGCAGCATGGCCGAGTCGCGCACGTCGAGCGCATGTTTCATATCCACGTGGTAGTGAGCCACCGCGTGGGCGATCGACTCCCAGCGCTCCGATTCGATCTGTTTTCCCGAGCGCGTGCTGCGGTCGTATTCGGCCGCCATCTGCGCCAGCAGTCCGTCGCGCAACCCGAGCGGCGAATAGCGAAAGCCCTTGAGATGGCAGCGGTCCAGGAGTTCGTGATACACCATCGCCCCGGCGGCAATGATTTCGGCCCGCCGCGGACCAATGCCCTCAATCTTTCGCCGCTCGGCAACTGGAAGCCGCGTCAGCCGCTTGGCGATGCGCGTCATTTCCACGCGTGAAACCAGCGCACGCGCTTGTCTTCCGTTCTTGCGCAAATGGCTCGCCGCGGCTGCCAGCGCGGCCGCCGTCCCCGAGGTCGCAATCACATTCTTAACTTTAGCTGCGACGATGCGCGCGGCCACCCGGTCCACTTCCCGCGCCACAAACCCGCGCAGGCGTTCGCTCTCTCCTTTGCGCGGCGGATCGTGGCGGAGAAATTCATCCGTCAGCCGCACCGCGCCCAGCGGCAAGCTGAATGTCTCGCGAATGTGCCCCCGGCTGGAGACGGTCAGTTCGCAGCTTCCGCCTCCCAGGTCGATCATCAGCGTCGGAGACGCATCCACCCGAGGACTCGATACCAGTCCCAGGTGAATCAGGCGGGCTTCTTCCACGCCCGAGATGATCTCTACCTTCCAGCCCGTGGCCGAGCGAACCCACTCCAGAAAAGCCTGCGAATTGCGGGCATCGCGCAGCGCACTGGTAGCCACCACTCGGACGGAATCGGCAACCAACTGTTGCGCAGCGCGATGAAAGCGCCGCAGCACCTTCACCGTTTCCGCCATCGATTCCGGCGTGAGGAACCCGGAGCGAAACGCTCCTTCGCCCAGGCGCGTGACCTCGCGGTCTTCGTGCACGGGCCGCAGCCGTCCCCGCGTAAGCCGTGCGATCTTCAGCCGGACGGAATTCGAACCGATATCAACCGCGGCGAACGTTGGCATGGGGAAGCCTCACAGTTTACATGGCCTGCGCCGCCCGGTCATCTTCGTCATCCGACTGCGGTACACTCTTCTCCATGCGGGTTCTCGGCATCGATTGCGGAGGCGCCTACACCGGCTACGGGGTAGTCGAACTGCACCACGGCGGACAATTGTGCTGCCTGGTATGCGGCGTCATCAAGCTTTCTCCCCGCGAGCCGCTGCCGCGGCGCTTGTCGCGCATTTTTACTCAACTCGGCGAAGTTATCGCCGAGCACCAGCCCGATCAGGTCGCGATTGAAGACGTGTTTTACGCGTTGAATGTGAAGTCGGCGCTGAAGCTGGGGCAGGTGCGCGGCGTGGCCATGCTGGCCGCCGCCTCGGCTGGACTAGAGGTCGCCGAATATTCGCCGCTCACGATCAAATCCTCTGTGGTCGGCTATGGCAGGGCAGAGAAGCAGCAGGTGCAGCACATGGTCACGCGCCTGCTCCGGCTGGCTGAGCCTCCTATATCCTTGGATGCATCGGACGCGCTGGCCATCGCCATCTGCCATCTGCACACCGCCGCCACAGTCCAGATGCAGCGCGCAGCCGTCAAAAGAGTGGCCGCCATTTGATGACTCCTATCTGTCATCCCGACCGAAGCGGAGCGAAGCGAGCGAAGCGGAGGGATCTGCTTTTCCGGCAGCTTGCGGCGTCCGGGTTTCTCAGGACGGTATGGTTGAATGCACTCGCGACGATGTTAGCCGCGATGATGCTAGCCGCGATCCTGCTAGCCATGACGGTGACGCCGCTTCTTGCCCAACAAGCGGAGAGCGGCCCAGCATCCGCCGTAATTACATTCACGCTAGATTTTCCTAACTCCGAACCCAGCCACTACTCAATCTCGGTCCGCGCCGACGGCCACTCGACTTACCATTGCCCCGCCAAAACCGCCCAGACCTCCACGGATAATGATTCCAACGGCTCCCAGAACTCAAAGAATTATTCCAACAACAATGACAACGGCAACGACGAGGAACTCTACGATGCCGAGTTCGAGATGTCCCCCGCCAATCGCCAGCGCATCTTCGACTGGGCCAGGCAGACGAAATATTTCGCGGCCAAGATCGATTCCGGAAATTCAAAGCTCGCCTTCACCGGCGACAAAACGCTTTCCTACCAGGACGGCCCGCGCCACTCCACCGCCAGCTACAACTACTCCACTCTTCCGGCCGTGCAGCAGTTGACTGCGCTCTTTGAGAGCATGGCAAACACGCTCGATCACGGACGCCGTCTCGTCTATTACCACCGCTACCAGAAGTTGGCCCTCGACGATGAATTGAAGCAGATGGAAACCGAGGCGCAATCTCACGACCTCAGCGAAATCCAGGCCATCGCCCCGGTGCTGCAAAACATTCTCGACGACACCTCCGTCATGAACGTAGTCCGCGCCCGCGCCCAACGCCTGCTGGAGATGGCCAAGACCACCAGCGCAGGCCCGGCGTAAACTCAAGCAGCGGTTTCCGCCCGACTCTTCCTTCTATTGCACCCGCAGCCGTGGCAGTAAAGCCTGGACCAGTTCCCCGCCTTCCGCAAGTAACTCGCCGCCCCTAAGGAAGACCTGGACGCCTCGGAAATCCTTAGTTCTGTCATCCTGAGCGGAGTAGCAGCTTCGCGATAGCGAAGCTGCTGCGGAGTCGAAGGATCCCTTGCAGGCTAGCGCCCCAGCGGCCCAGCAGGGACCTCCATCGACGCCTCCGAATGCTCGCCGTCGGAGGCCGAATCCACTATGTACAAGAGCCAATTTGATGCTAACCTAGCGGACGACAGCCGTTCCCGGTAAGGCCCTCGCGTGCCGATTCTACAGCTTCAATCGCTCAGCGGCGTCTGAGAACGTGCAGGAGGCTCCCTTGAATCTATCCCACCCGCTACGACATCGCCAGATGCTATGCACCGCGGCGCTTGCGGCCTTCTGCGTGATCAATTTCAGCGCCCCGGCGACCGCCCAGTTTGAGGCGCGCGGCGCCTATCCCACTCTTGAGTATCCGAACTCAATCGCGGTTGGAGATTTCAATCACGACGGCAAGCTGGACTTGGCGGTCGCTTGCCGCCTCCGCAGCTCGCAGGTCTCAGTATTGCTCGGCAATGGCGACGGCACCTTCCAGCCTGCGGTGAACTATACAGTCGGGAACACTCCGGTCTCCGTCGCGGTCGCGGACTTCAACCACGACGGCAATCTGGACCTGGCCGTCGCGGGCTCCGGCGTCAGCGTTCTGCTGGGCAATGGCGACGGAACCTTTCAGCCTGCGAAGAATTTTGACACAACCGCCGTCGCCACGTTCGTCGGCGTCGGCGATTTCAACGGCGACCACATTCCGGATCTTGTGCTGGCCACCTCGCCCAACATCAGCGTGCTGCTGGGTAACGGCGACGGAACTTTCCAGGCCCCCATTAACTACACGTCGTTGCCCACATACATTCCCGCGGTCGCGGTGGGCGACTTCAACGGCGACGGCAAACTCGACCTTGCGGCGCTCGCGCCCAACACCGGCTTCATGCTGGTAGCCATTCTTCTGGGCAACGGGGATGGAAGCTTCAGCCCGGGCGCGACCTACCCGATTCCGGCGGCGGCGAGTGCGCTGGCGGCAGCGGACCTCCGGAACAATGGCAAGCTGGATCTGGCCATCGCGGACGGCTCAGGCGCGGACGTGCTCCTGGGCAATGGCGACGGTACCTTCGAAGCCGGAGTCGTGTACGCCGCGCTGTACGGCGTCTCGGTCGCGATTGCGGACTTCAACGGCGACGGCAAGCCCGACCTGGCTGTGGCTGGCCTGGGACCGCCCGCTGGCGTCAGCGTCCTGTTGGGAAACGGCAACGGTACGTTCCAACCGGAGACGGTCTATCCCGACGTCAAGGCCGCCGCCTTTGTGGCCACGGGAGACTTTAACGGCGACCACAAAGTGGATATGGTACTCGCAGACGACTCCCAAAACGACGACGTGGTCCCGCTACTCAACACCGGAACGGCCACCTTTTCGCCGACTGCGCCGGTTAACTTCCCTTTCCAACTCGTCGGCGCCGGCAGTTCCCCGCAGACAGTCACCATCACGAACACGGGCACGACCGCCCTCGCTATCTCTTCGATAAAGGTAGAAGGGCCGTTTCAGATAAAGTCAACCTGCGGGCCAAGCGTAGTTCCCGGGGGGAACTGCGCGGTTAAAGTCGTATTCAAGCCGAAGGCGGAGGGGAACACGAGCGGAATCGTCTCAATCGACGACAGCGCATCTTCCAAACCGCAGGTCATCGACCTCACCGGCGCGGGAACCATAGTCAGCCTGGTCCCCGGCAAGCTTCAGTTTTCGCCGCAGAAAGTAGGCACGGCAGGCCCTCCCCTTACCGTGCAGGTACAAAACGAAGGTGGCACCGCCCTAACCTTCACGAACATCTACATCGAGACCACGGATGACCAGAGCTCGAAGGACTTTTCCCAGAGCAATACCTGTGGCTCACAGCTTGCCGCAGGAGCAAGCTGCACCGTCACCGTCACATTCAAGCCCAGCAAGACCGGCCTGCGCAGCGCCATCCTTGGCTTCCTCGACAGCGGCGGGGGCAGCCCGCAGACAATTGGTCTAACCGGAACTGGAACCTAGCCCTCTGCCAAGTCCCGGCGCACGCTACAGCAGGCCGAGCGGGCGGCTGGATCAGCCGCCAGTTTACTGCGCCGGGCGTATGCAATTCGTCTCCATGTCGTTCTCGATCGCAGCGGTCCCGCCCTGAATAACCCCTTTTATAACCACCGCCGGGACTGTCCCGTCCTCTACCCCCTCCGGCCCGCTGCAGCCTTGGACCGCGTACACAGAATAGTTCGACTGGGGCAATTGATTGGGATTGCTTGTGAGCTTCGCGTAGAAAATCTCCCCCTGAGTGCTGCTGTTGTTCGGGCAGTCGTTCGACGGAGATCCCCCTTGGCCGCCGTCTTGGCCCGAGCCTCCGGTGCATAGGTTGTTATTTTGGACGCTCTGGCACAGCCATCCGGCCATCGCTGTGGTCGGGTAGCTAAACGTCGGATTGTTCGTTCCGTCATCCACAATGCTCTGCTGCAGCCATGCCAGGTTCGAAGCCGCAGAAGTCGTATGCCCGGCTGCACAGGAGCTGTCTCCAGTCCAGCCTTGAACCCCGACCGCGGCGTCGGTGTATCTAGGACTCAGCGTCCAGGGCGCCAGCCCGCCAAGCTTGCACCCGTACTGAGAACCGCCACAAACGGTAGTCTGTATAGTATTAGGCACCTCGCAGCCCTGCTCTATGTCGCTAAGCGGCGGACCCGACTTAAACTCAACGTTGTCCAGGTAGGCCTGAGAGCCGTAGTAAGCCATGGAGTATGCAACGGCTGCCGACCCCGCGCTGCTCGACTGCGCGCACCTCCCTCCGCTGCTGTACAGGTTGGTGTTGTTCATATTGAATACAAAGTTCAAGAAGGTAGCCTGTCGGCATGCCGCCGCCTGGATGTCCGCGATGTAGCTGCTAACCACGTTCCCCCAGTGTCGGCAAGAGGCACATCCACATCTTCCCAATCGTCCTCCCACGCCAACTGCACGATCTCGTAACCCGCCTTGAAATAATCGCCGGCGAAGTCGTTCTCCGTTGTGTCCGGCGTGGTCCCGCCGTGCCCCGAGAAGAAGACGATGGTCCCTAAGGGGGATCCGGGGCTGTCGTAGCTGTACTTGAAGTTTAGGTTATCCGCGCCGAGGCACCCAGACAGGTTGGCAATGTGGCAAACCGCCGGAATGGCGGGGTTCGAGTAGAAGGCGCTCGGGCAGGTAATTTGGTTGCCAACGACGACGCCGGGATTGCCCAGCGGCAAGGACCCGGCTTGCGCGCGAGCCCGCGCAGCGAACGCTGCCACGAGAACAACAGTAGTCAGGGCGAACAAAACTCTGCTGGCGGAGAGGATTGAATGTTGAAGCTTGGGAGAGAGAACCGGGCCCGGGACGACGCTTGACGGCATAACCTAGTCTCCTCGGTTGAAATTTGAAACGGGTCTGCAGCAGACTACTGGAGACGGTGGCGCTCTCCAAGTATCGAGGCAGCCAATGGCGGGAAAGCTGACGCCCGCCAGACCCGCCAGCGCCGGACGACCCAAAAGACCCTAGGCCGACGGCCCAATCTACTCCGAGGCAAATGACCCGGCGCCTATCCTTGAGCGTCCCGCGCTCAAGGTTGACAAACCTGCCTTAACTCCCGCTGCTGCTTCCACCTACAGCGATTTCCACAGGCCATTGTACATACACCCGCGCCGGTACAAAATGTTCCCATGGGAACATTACGACAAATGTTCCCATGGGAACACTCGCACCAACCTTCCCACCGGAACATTCGTTTCCGGCTCAGCCTGGAAATGGCTTAGAGTCCTCACAGGTTTTGGCGGCGGCCGAAGTCGTGCCCGTCCACAGAATTTCGTGACATCCACTGACCCAAACCGTGTTCTAATATGCGCAAAGGTTCTCTTCCGGAGGTTGCTATGTTCACACCGCGACTCCGCATGATGGTTCTGACGGCTTTGGCCTGCGCGCTGTTGGCGCTGCCTGCCCTGGCTGATTCGCAGGCGCGCATCGTTCGTTTGAGCGACGTGCAGGGCCGAGTGCAAATCGACAAGAACACCGGATTAGGTTTTGAGAATGCCTTTCTCAACCTTCCTGTCATTCAAGGCACGCAACTGCGCACGGGAGAAAATGGGCGCGCCGAAATCGAGTTCGAAGATGGCAGCACCTTTCGCCTCACTCCCAACACCACGGTTGAGTTCAGCACGCTCGGCCTCAGCGATGCGGGCAAGCGAATTTCCGTGGTCAATCTGGTGGAAGGCAGAGCGTACGTCAACTGGCTAGGCAAGAGCGGCGACCAGTTCGCGCTCAACTTCTCGCAGGAAAAAGTCGACCTGAGCCAGGCAGAACACTTCCGCGTTGCGGCTTCGTCCACGATAGCCGGGATCGCCAGTTTCAAAAACGACCTCGATGTCGTGGGGCCCCAGGGCACGGTGAAGGTCGCCAAAAAGAAAATGGTCACCTTCGACGTGGAGGACAACGACCGCTCGACCGAGGCCGGGGATGTTGAATCCGATCCCTACGACGATTGGGATAAGCAATCGGTCGAGTACCACGACCAATACGCCCGAAACAACTCGACTCCATACGGCTATGGTTTCAGCGACATGAGTTATTACGGCAGCTACAGCAACGTGCCGGGCTATGGCAACCTCTGGCAACCCTACTTTACCGGCGTCGGATGGGATCCGTTCATGGATGGCGCGTGGTCGTGGTATCCGGGTATGGGTTATATGTTTGCGTCGGCGTACCCGTGGGGCTGGATGCCTTACTACTACGGCAACTGGAATTTTGTTCCGGGCTACGGCTGGGGATGGCAACCCGGCGGGTGGAACACGTGGAAGGGTGGAGTTCATTACGTGGGTGCCGCAGCCACGGGTTTTCATCCTCCGGTTGCGCCGGTCGGCACGGTACACACTGTTGCCGTCGGGAAGGGCGGGCCGGTGTTCACGAATCTTCCGCCGATGCGGATGGTAGTTAGTAAAGGCTCGGCGGGTCTTGGAATTCCGCGCGGTTCCCTGAGCAATCTGGGTCACCTGAATACCCAGGTGGCAAAGGCGGGTTTCGTCGAAGTGAATGCAGCGCAATTTGCCACAAGCGCGGCGCGCACCGGCGGGTTCGGATATGGTCAGGCATCCGCCTCCGCGAACTCCGGCGCAATTGGCCGTGCCGGCTCCGCATCTTCAGGACACTCCTCTAGCGGTGGAGAGCACAGTTCGCATTAGCGAAAACACGGCGCAACGCAATTAAGTCACGATTACTCCGGCATAACCCACCACCATGTCGCGGTCGCCGGAAATGTCGCCGGAGGTCGCATACTTCACCAACTCGGCGGACTTGGCTCCCAGCGCGCGCGCAGCGGTCAACATCACAACCGCAGGACCAAAGCCGCACATGCTGATCTCTTGCTGCGTAACCACGTCGTAGAGACCGCGCGCGTCGAGCGTGAGAATGCGCTCGATCGCCTGATGATCTTTCACGCGTGTGGCGGCGTCCGACTCATAGTGATTCATGTCGCTGGATGCGACGATCAGCACGGCCTGCTTCTGAGCGGAGATCGTTTCCGCCAGCCCAAGGCCAAGTTGTTCAAGGACGTCGAATTGTCCCGTGCCCAGCGCAATGGGGACGAACCCAAGTCTGGGTTGGCGCAGTTGTAGAAACGGCAACTCAACTTCCGTGGCATGTTCGGCGCGATGAGCCGCCGAATCCTCCCGCAGCGCCGGGCAACGCTGCTTCAACGCGGCGGCTAGAGTGGAATCAATCGGCACTTCACCCAGCGGTGTTTCCCATGCGCCTTCGCTCATGATGGCCAGGGCGCGGCCCATGCCGGTGTGGTTGGGGCAGAGCACAATGCAAAGCTCAGGAACATCCAAGCGCGCAAACACCGCGCCCGCCACGTGCCCGGAATACATGTAGCCGGCGTGAGGGCAGATGCAGCCGAAAGCGCGAACCGGCTCCTGCTCTGGAGCTTGAGAAATATAGGCGCGCACTTCCTCGCGCAAAGATTCCGCATCGCGAGGGTAGAATTTTCCGGCGACTACAGAATGGCGAAGAGTGGGAGTTTCCATGAGCCTCCTCGGGGAGCCGAGGCTAACACGATGCTACGAGTTGCCGTTGGCATTGCGCAAGGCGCGATACAGCGCCGCGCTTTCTTCCAGGCTCAGGGTTTCGGCGCGAGCCGCAGACTTCACCTTGGCATTCGTCATCGCCGCCCGCAAGTCAGCTTCTGGATACTTCAATTTCAGATTGTTCCACAAAGTTTTTCGCTTCTGGCTGAATGAAAGCTTCAAGAAGTCGATAAAGCCGTCGCCGGCCACGCCGAGCCGCTCGCGTTTCGGATTCATGGTGAGCCGCAGCAGGCTGGAGTGCACTCGAGGCGGAGGAGAAAACGCCGCGGGCGGCAGCGTGAACAAATTCTCGACGCCAGCATAAAGTTGCGTGGTAGCCGAGAGCAGGCCATAGTCGCGGCTTCCCGGCGAGGCGGCGATGCGGTCGGCTACCTCGCGCTGCACCATGATGACGATGCTCTCGAAATATTTCGCGTGGTCGAACAGACGCAACAGAATTTCGGAAGTGATGTAGTAAGGAAGATTGCCCACCACTTTCGCGGGCTGAGGTTTGAATTCAATGCCGGGGCGGCTCAGGCCGGGCTTGAGTCCGAACAGGGAATCGAAATCAATGGCAAGAATATCGGCTTCGATGATTTCGACATTACGCACCATGCCAAACCTAAGCCGAAGCTGGGCCGCCAGCACGCGGTCGAGTTCCACGGCAATGAGCCGGCGCACGCGCGTGGCCAGCAGGGAAGTGAGAATGCCGCGTCCCGGACCAATTTCGAGCACTGTGCTCTGGGAGCTATCGCCGAGGGCGTCCACGATGCGCTGCGCGTAGTCATCGCTGGCGAGAAAATGCTGGCCGAGCTTGGGTTTGTGTTGCGGACGGCGAGCGGAGACGACCTTGGGCACGTTGACCCTCTTTTCCTCGGGCATTTAGACTGAACGGTTCGCCCGCGTGCATGGGTTGCGGGAGTTCAACTCCCGCAGCATTATCCATCATAGCGTGCGTCCTTGAAATACGGGTCAGCCGGGGAGGTTCTTGCCCTCATGAACATTGCATTTGTGGCTTCTGAAGGCGTGCCCTTCTCGAAAACCGGCGGGCTGGCGGACGTGGTCGGCGCGCTGCCGCGCGCGCTCGCCGCCTTAGGGCATCAGGTCAGCGTGTACTTGCCGCTCTACCGGCAGACCAAGCTGGTGGATGCTGCTACGGAAGTGCGCAGCATCACGATTCCGTTCGATGACAAGTATCGCTTTGCCTCAGTGGTCACCGCCGGTACGCAATCCGGGGTGCGCTTTCATTTCGTCGACTACCCGGACTACTTCGATCGCGAGTCCCTCTACGGCTCGCCCGCCGGCGACTATCCCGACAATGCCGAGCGTTTTGCGCTCTTCTCGCGCGCCGTGCTGGAAGCTTCAAAAATTCTTGGCGCGCCGCACATCTTCCACTGCCATGACTGGCAATCGGCGCTGGTGCCGGTACTGCTGCGCACCGTTTATTCGGAAGATCCCGCCTTTCGCGGAGCGGGCACGGTTTTCACGATTCACAACATGGGCTATCAGGGCCTGTTTCCGCCGGAAACCTTGCCTTTGCTTACGCTGCCCTGGGATCTGTTCACCATGTCGAAGATGGAATTTTTCGGGCAGGTCAACTTCCTCAAGGGCGCGCTCGTCTTTTCCGATTACATCACGACCGTCAGCCGCAAATACAGCCAGGAAATTCAGACCGCGGAATACGGCTTTGGCCTGGAAGGCGTGCTGCACGACCGCGCCGCAACGGTCAGCGGCATTTTGAATGGCGTAGATTACGACGAATGGAGCCCGGAGACCGACAAGTTCACTGCTGCCAAATACTCGCCGCAGGATCTTTCCGGCAAAGCAAAATGCAAGCAGGATCTTTTGACCGTCTTCGGCATGGCCAACGCCGACCCTAAATTGCCGGTGATCGGCATCGTTTCGCGGTTCGCCGCGCAAAAGGGTTTCGACCTGATCGCGCAGATCATGGACCGGCTGGCCCGCGAAGAAATGATCGTCGTCGCGCTGGGCGCGGGCGACAAACCATATGAAGAAATGTTCACGCGCCTGAAGAAGCAGTTCCCCAACAAGATCGCGGTCAAGATCGCCTACGATAATGCCATTGCGCACAAGATCGAGGCCGGGTCCGATATGTTTCTGATGCCGTCAAGGTACGAGCCTTGCGGCCTGAATCAGATATACAGTCTCAAATACGGCACGGTGCCGATTGTGCGCGCGACCGGCGGCCTCGACGACACGATCGAACCCTGGGACGCGCGCACCGGCAAAGGCACGGGCTTCAAGTTCACGGAATACAAAGGCGAATCGCTGCTGCTGACCATCCGGCAGGCGCTGCAAGCTTACCGCGACCAGACTTCGTGGCAGGTGCTGATGCGCAACGGCATGAACAAAGATTTTTCCTGGAACGCCTCGGCGCGGGAGTACGGGAAGATTTATGAGCGGGTGAAGCAGATGCGGGGAACGGCTGAACCGGCGCACGAGAAGGTGTTGGTTTAGGCCCCAGGCCAGACGGACGTCCCTTCTTGCTTGCGGTGGTAGAATCGCCTCAGCGCAAGGGGCGCATCCGGCCGCGGAAAGGACAGAAGTCCACCTGAACGTAACAATCCAGCTTCACGAACTTACTTTCTGCCCGTAAATGCGGACCTCGGGCTAACGAAAGGAAGTTCGCCATGCCGGTAAGACGCCTCCCATCGAATCCCAACCTCGATCATCTCAGGTATCAAGCGAAAGACTTGCTGAAGGAAAATGCCGCCGGCGACCCAGGAGCGGCTCAGCGTATCAGGGAATTTCATCCGCGTTTCACTCGTGCCACGGATGCCGAGATTTTCGCGGCGCATCTAAAGCTCAGCGACGCGCAGCTCACCATCGCTCGTGAGTCCGGTTTCCAAAGCTGGGCCAGACTGAAAAGGCATATTGAAAAACCGACGCTTGGCGATCAACTGAATCTGCCGCACCATGAACGAATTGAAGACCCTGTTTTTCGTCGCGCCGTAGATCTTATTGACGCAGGGGACGTGGCAGGATTGCGTGGCTATTTGAGGCAGCATCCGAAACTGGTGCATCAGCGCGTAGTTTTCGAAGGTTGGAACTACTTTCATAACCCCACGCTGTTGGAGTTCGTAGCCGGCAATCCGGTTCGGCACGCCAGGCTGCCGAAAAACATTGTCGAGGTGGCCAAGGTGATTCTCGACTCGGGCGCCGAAAAGTCTGCACTGAACGAGACGCTCATGCTGGTCGCGACCGGCAGCGTGCCGCGCGAATGTGGCGTGCAGTTGCCATTGATCGATCTGCTTTGCGACCACGGAGCGGACCCCAACAGCGCCATTCACGCAACGCTTCTGCACGGCGAGTTGGAAGCCGCGCAGGCTTTGCTCAGGCGCGGCGCACGCATCGATCTCCCGGTTGCAGCCGCTCTGGGACGCATCGAGGATTTCCGCAAGTTGCTTTCCAGCGCCGGCAAAGACGACCGCCATCTGGCGCTCGCCCTCGCGTCGCAGTTTGGCCAGGTTGAAATCGTTCGCTTGTTGCTGGACGCGGGCGAAGATCCGAACCGCTACAACCCGATCGGCGGCCATTCGCATTCGACGCCGCTGCACCAGGCTGCCGCCAACGGCAACGAGGAAATGGTGCGGCTGCTCGTCGAGCGCGGCGCAAGATTGGACATGAAGGACATCCTTTGGCAAGGTACACCCGCCGGCTGGGCAGCGCACGAAGGCCAAGCAAGAATTGAGTCGTATCTGCATGCAGCGGAAACAAGACGCACGCAGAAGTAAAAATGTAGCGCCGGCATCCTGTCGGCTGTCCCGAGGGCGTCTCGCCCTCGGGTCGGCGGGCGTGACGCCCGCCGGACAGCCGCCGGGACGGCGGCGCTACAGTCACGGCAACTGCGGCTGCTAGAATTCGTTCAGTATGGCGGCGTCGCACATCCCGGCTCTGGCTCGAACCATCTTCCACGTCGACATGGACGCATTCTTCGTCTCCGTGGAAGAGCTGTACGATCCTGCGCTTAAGGGCAAGGCAGTAGTGGTCGGCGGGCAGCGCGACGAGCGTGGCGTGGTTTCTGCCGCCTCGTACGAAGCGCGCAAGTTCGGCGTTCACTCGGCTATGCCGCTGCGCACCGCGGCGAAGCTCTGCCCGCACGCCATCTTTGTCAACGGACATCCCGAGCGTTACCGCGAGTCGTCGGAAAAAGTCTACGCTGTGCTGACTTCGTTTTCTCCGCAGGTGGAGATGGCTTCGATCGACGAAGCATATCTCGACATGACTGGCACCACGCGGCTGCACGGCCCGCCGCTCAAGGCCGCACATCTGTTGCACGATCGCATGAAGGCGCAAACGCAGCTCAACTGCTCGGTGGGAATTGGCACGTCGCGCCTTATCGCGAAGGTTTCGTCGGCGCAGGCCAAGCCCAACGGCGTGCTCTGGATCGCGCCGGGCGAAGAAGCGAAGTTCCTTGCTCCACTCGATGTGCGCGAGATTCCTGGCGTAGGCAAAGTGATGGAGAGTCATCTGCACGCGCTTGGCATCAAGAAGGTCGGAGACCTGGCGCGCCTGGAAGAATCGGAACTCGAAGACCGCTTTGGCAAGTGGGGCCTGGCGCTGGCGGGCAAGTCGCGCGGCGAAGATGCCGGGGGATGGTTCGACGCCGAAGTCGGCGCCGATACTGATGCAAAATCCATCAGCCACGAACATACCTATAACGAAGACACCGCCGACGCAAATCAACTCGAGGCCACGCTGATGCGGCTTTCCGAGATGGTCGGCCGTCGCCTGCGCGAAGCGAACTTCCACGCCCGCACGATTCAGCTCAAGCTGCGCTACAAAGATTTCACCACCATCACGCGCGCCCACTCGTTGGTGGATCCCACGCAGCTCGATACCGAAATCTTCGAGCAAGCGCGTACGCTCTTCCGCAAGAACTGGAAAAAAGGAATGCAGGTACGGCTGTTGGGAGTGCACACCGCCTCGTTTACAGAATGCGCAGGTCAGATGGATCTGCTCGAAGGCGGCCGTCAGCAGCGCTGGAAAGACGCTCTGGCCGCGGCCGACCGCCTGCGCGACAAGTTTGGCGAATCGAGCGTCAAGCTGGCCGCCGGAATGCGAGGCAGCTTCCGCGAACGCACGCATGAGAATCCCACCGGGTTGCCGGGAAAGAAGAAGTAAAGCCGGGGCCCGGCACGGCTTGAATCGCCATTGTTCACAGTTACCGTTTGACCCTTATCCTCCCGACGCACTAAGATTCCCCTTCACTTTTCGCAGCCATTTTCAGGAGTCTCACACATGCGCAAACCGTTCGCGGGAGTTTTCGTCCTCGCTGTGATTTTCTTCTTTTCTCACTCTGCGGCCGGACAGAGTAATCCCTCGCTTTTGCTGCGGGAACCGACGCTCAGCAAGACGCAAATCGTGTTCAGTTACGGCGGCAACTTGTGGATCGTGAGCCGCGAGGGCGGCGCCGCGCGCCGCCTGACCTCGGGGGTGGGAGACGAAGACTCGCCCAGCTTTTCTCCGGATGGGACGATGGTCGCGTTCACCGGAGAATATGACGGCAACCGCGACGTGTTCGTGGTGCCGTCAACCGGCGGCGTGCCTAAGCGGCTCACCTACGATCCCGCCGACGAGTTTGTGGTCGGCTGGACGCCCGATGGAAAAAAGATTCTGTATATGTCATGGGGTAACAGTTTCCGTCACTTCGAATTTCAGCTCTACACCGTGCCCGTTGACGGCGGATTTCCCACGCAGTTGCCGCTCCCAATCGCGGCGGAGGCGTCGTTTTCTCCTGACGGCAGTCATCTGGCATACGTTCCGCACATTCAGTGGGAAGCGGCGTGGAAGCGCTACCACGGCGGCCAAACCACGCCCATATGGATTGCCGACTTGAAAGATTCGAGCATCGTTAAAATTCCGCGCGACAACTCCAACGAGCACTATCCCATGTGGGTCGGCGACGCGGTTTATTTTCTCTCGGATCGCAACGGACCGGTGAGCCTCTTCGCCTACGATATCAAGACCAAACAAGTGTCCGAGGAGCTGCACAGCGATGGCCTCGACTTCAAGACGGCATCGGCTGGGCCGGACGCGATCGTGATCGAGCAATTCGGCGCCATCAAGCTCTACGACCTCAACACCCGCCAGGCGAAGAATATTTCTATCTCAGTGGCGGGCGATCTCGACGCGGTGCGGCCGCACTTCGCCAAGGTCGATCCCAAGCGCATTCAGAATTTCAACTTCTCGCCCACCGGGATGCGGGCTGTGTTCGAGGTTTGGGGAGAGATTTTCACCGTGCCTACCGATAAGGGCGATATCCGCAATCTGACTCACAGCCCGGCGGTCGCCGATCGCGATCCTGCGTGGTCGCCGGACGGCAAATCGATCGCATACTTCTCCGACGAGTCCGGAGAATATGAACTGTGCATCCGCTCGCAGAACGGCATGGGTGAAGTTCGCCACATCAATCTGGGCAACCCGCCTTCGTTTTTCTACACACCGATGTGGTCGCCCGACAGTAAGAAGATCGCCTACTCCGACAAGCGCCTGAACCTTTGGTATGTCGACCTGGACAATCCCAAGCCGAAGCTCGTCGATACCGACTACTTCGGGGGGTTCGGTCCCACACAGCTCAACCAGACCTGGGCGCCCGATAGCAAGTGGATTGCCTATAGCAAGCAGCTATCGAGTGGCCAACATGCAGTTTTCGTTTACTCGATCGAGCAAAGCAAGTTTTTCCAGATCACCGACGGCATGAGCGATGCGCTCTATCCCGCCTTCGATAAGAACGGCAAGTTTTTGTACTTCACCGCCTCGACCGACGTTGCGCTTTCCACCGCCGGCCTCGACATGACCAGCGACGAGCATCGCGTCACGCGCAGCGCGTACGTCGCGGTCCTAAGCAAAGAGGAAAAATCGCCGCTGGCTCCGGAGAGCGATGAGGAGAAGTCGAAAGAAGAGAAGAAAGCCGAAGAGAAAGATAAGGTCGCCGACAAGGGGGATAAAGCAAAGGATCAATCCAAGGACAAGAATAAAGGCAAAGACAGAGCGGCGGACAAGTCTGCCGCGGACAAAGACAAAGACAAGGACGACAAAGACAAAGACAAGGCGGACAAGAAAGAAGAGCCGGTGGTCGTCAAGATCGACATCGAAGGCATCGGCCAGCGCATTCTCGCGTTGCCGATCCCCGCGAAAAACTACGTCAACCTGCTTACGGGAAAGTCCGGCATCTTGTTCCTGTCGGAAGGACCGATGGTGGTCACCGAAGACGATGGGCCCAACCTACCGCAGACCATCCAGAAGTTCGATTTGAGTAAGCGCAAGGTTGACAAGTTCATCGACGAGGTTAACGACTACACGGTGTCCTTCGACGGCGAGAAAATTCTCTATCGCAAGGGTGAATCCTGGGCCACCGCGTCCACCGACGAGCCGCCCGGGGCCGGCGGCCCGCCAAAGCCCGGTCTCGGCCCGCTCAAGCTCGATGGCTGGGAGGTTTATGTCGAGCCGCGCGCCATGTGGAAACAGATTTACAACGAAACCTGGCGAATCGAGCGTGATTTTTTCTACGACCCTCACTACCACGGCCTCGATCTCGACAAGGCGAAAAAGAAGTACGAGCCGTATCTTGATGGAATCGCGTCGCGCGACGAGCTGACCTATCTGTTTGAAGAATGCCTCGGTGAGCTAACCGTAGGCCACATGTTCGTTGGCGGCGGCGAGCGGCCTGAGCCGAAGAAGATCAGAGGCGGACTGCTGGGCGCCGACTACAGCCTGGAGAACGGCCGCTACCGCATCGCCAAAGTGTTTGACGGAGAAAACTGGAACCCGGGTCTGCAGGCGCCTTTGACCCAGCCGGGAGTCAATGTGAAAGCGGGCGACTACATTCTTGCAGTCAACGGACGCGAGCTGCGCTCTTCCGACAACATCTTCAGCTTTTTCGAGGAAACCGCGGGAAAGCAGGTGGCGCTGAAGGTGGGCGCGAACCCCGAGGGCAAAGATTCACGCGAGGTCACCGTCGTTCCCGTGGACAGCGAAGAGGGCCTGCGCCACCTCGACTGGATTGAGAGCAACCGCCGCAGAGTCGATCAAGCCACCGGAGGCCGCGTCGCCTATGTTTATGTTCCCAACACCGCCGGCGGCGGCTACACCAGTTTTAATCGATACTTTTTCTCGCAGGTAGGTAAAGAAGCCGCCATCATCGACGAGCGTTTCAATGAAGGCGGCCAGCTCGCCGACTACATCATCGATTACCTGAAGCGCCCGATGATGAGTAAAGTAGTCACCCGCGAAGGCCATGACTGGTCGAGCCCATCCGAAGCCATTTACGGACCCAAGGTGATGATCATCAACGAAATGTCGGGCTCCGGCGGCGACGCGCTGCCGTGGTATTTCCGCAAGGCCGGCATCGGCCCGCTCATCGGCAAGAGAACCTGGGGCGGACTGGTGGGCATCGGCGGTTATCCTGAACTGCTCGATGGCGGCCACGTTACCGCACCCCGCGCTGCCATCTATGGCCTCAACGGAGAATGGGAAGTGGAGAACCACGGTGTTGCGCCAGACTACGAGGTGGATCTCGATCCCGCTGCGTATCGTCAGGGTCACGATGCGCAACTCGACAAGGCCATCGAAGTCGTGATGCAGCAATTGAAAGAGCATCCGCTGCCGCAGTACAAGCGTCCGCCCTATCCGAATTACCACGAGCACGACGATCTGGGCGCGAAATAGCGGCAGAGGCAAATCGCAATCGACTAACGCCGGGTGGAAGCCAGGAGCGAGCTTACTCCAGGCTTGTAACCGTAGTAGTCGGCGATCTCGTGCAGAAGCTCGATGATCTCTTCGTCGTAGCGGCGCTTCAACTCGGGCGTGAGGATGTTGTGTTGGGCATTTGGATCCTGCGTCAGATCAAAGAGGTAACTCACTGCGGGAGAATCGTAGGTCACATAGAGATAGTGCGCATCGGAAGTGAGAATTCCGTAGACGGCGCGCACATCGGAAGCCAGCAGAACATCGCCGCGCGGGTAAGTCTCCAGTTCCGCTTTCGTCTCGGCAAACAATGGGCGTCCATACAGCGGGTTCTTCCGGATGGGCCGATGCCCAAGGAGATAGTAAAGCGTGGGCGCAATGTCGGTAAGAGTGGAAATGCGGCGGTCGTCGTAAACCATTTGTGCGCGCAGTTTCGGCGGCAGGTGGATGATCAGCGGCACACGGACTATTTCAGGCCAGATCGATGTGGAATGGCTGGTGCGCCCGAACTCGCCGGTAGCGTCGCCGTGGTCGCTGGTCACCACGATGATGCTGTTGTCGTACATCCCGCGCTGCTTGAGATATCCGAAGAACTGGCCTAAACATCCGTCGACCCAGTGCACTTCATAGGTAATGCGCGAGTTCAGGCCCGGCCGGTCAGGCCAATGTTGCGACGATGGCGACGGCACATTGTTGCGGGCGAACTGATGCACATTTTTCGGTTGCGTATAGAAGAAAACGGGCTGGTTCGCCGGATGCGCGTCGAGATCGCTCTCCTCCTGTTGCAGCGTGGAGCACAGTTCCAACTGATTCCACAAAGTTTTGTCCTGGTCCAATCTGGTTATGCCGTCGCCCGGGGGCAGAATTTCAGCCAGAATCTCGTCTTGGCTGACCACCTCGCGGTACCGGTCGGCGCCCAGCATTTTCTGCAAGCTATTGAATCTGGAGAAGGGCTGCGGATAGTGCGAATGCAGCAGCATTGCCCCGGCCCAGATGGCTGGCTCGGAAAGAGAAGTGCCGGCATATTGAGTGTAGACGTTGTGCAGCACGACGCTGTCGCGGGCGAAGGCGTCGAGGTTCGGAGTGTAGTCCACGCGCGGGTTGTATGCTCCCAGATAATCGGGCCGCATGGAATCGATGACAAACACGAAAATGTTCGGACGGTCGTTTCTTGTGGGAGCAAGATTTTCCACGAGTTGCAGGTCGACGTTGGCGCGTACGTCACGAACGTTGGTGTACTCGCGCAGAATGCGGCACAAATCGCCGCAGGCCTCGCTGCGGGTACCGTTCAGGATGTGATGAGCCAGATGAAAAGAATTATCGTGGCCGCCATATGCTTCCAGGGCCAGCGCGATCTCGTCATCCGTGGAACCGAGCGGCCGGCTCCAAAAGATCTCGCTGGCTTGCAGCCCCTTGTAGATGGCGCCACTCAAGAGCAGCACAGAGAGCACCAGGGCCGCACGGTATTGCGCGGTGGCGAGCCGCAGACGGAACAGACAAAGGCTGGCAACGATCCAGAACACCAGCGTGAACGTGCTCTGAAAAAGACCATTCCAGTCGGCTCCGCCCAGGAGGGACGGCAAAGCAACGGCAAACACGCTCGCTGCCGCCAGTACGATCCACGCTGCAATTTGGGAGCCGCGAGTGGGAGAGCGATCGGCCCCGCGTTCTGCGCTTTGCTGCCCGGCAAAGAACGGTAAGACCATCGAGAATCCCCAAAGCGTGAGCGCCAGAGCGAGCGAGGCCGCGTAGAGATGGGCCAGCCGTCCGCCAAAGCTCATCGCGTTTTCGAGAAAATGGACAAGCACTGTCCACAACCCAGCCACAATGAGCAGGCCGAGCAATCCTCGCCGCAACCAGTGCGGATGATGCGTTCGCGCCGCCACCAATCGCACCAGATTCAGAACTGACAAAATCACGAATGCCAATGCCAGGTGCGCAAGCAGACTCCAGAACGTTAATTCCAAATCGCTGCTGTGGATGGCCAGCGAGTGAGTTTCACCATAAGTGGTGAACCTGGCGCCGACCGCGTGCACCAGGGTGATGACCACCGCAATCAACAGCCCGTAGGAATAGCTGTAGAGGCCGCTGTCTTGCCGTCCAACGTCGCCGCTCCGCTCCGGTTGCGCGCGTTGCGTTTGCAGATCGCGACGTCGAACTCGATCCTGCGACTGCCACAGCGATTCCGTTGCCAAGGCCGCGATGGGAATCAATGCCACCAAGCTCCATCCATAAGCGGCGCTATCGTTTTTGAGGCTCGAGAGAAAAGGTTGAAGTGTTACATAGACCCCTGCGGCCGCGACTCCCAGGCGGACCGCGAAGTATCTTCGTTCTTGTTCTTTGCGTTTTCGATCATTGCGCCGCCAGTAGGCCGCTACCCCAGCCGCAAATGCCAACCAGTACAAGCCGCCCTGATGCCGGACAAACCACGGCATCCAGGCATAGGCCGGCGACTTGATCAGCGCATAAAATGTGTAAGGCAGAAAAGCCAACAGACAATACAGAGAGGTAATAAAAAAATATACTCCCCACGCCAGCTTAAGCAGCGTCCTGAGCCAGAGCTTCAAAACATCTTCCTCAACGCTAACACCAATCCCTACCTCGGCCGCACACTCCGATTCTCGGCCAGCGGCGCGGGCGGCGGCAAGTTACCGGCGACCGGCAGCAAAAACGAGGGCCGGAATCCCGGAAGGATGTTCCGGATCCCGGCCAACGTCTTCCTTCAACTTGGACAGCGAACGTTCTGAATCAGTTGGTGGTGTTCGAATTGGCTGCCGTGGTGGGCGCGGTGCTCGGCACGTTGCCCGTGCCATAGCGCGCCAACCGCGGATAGAAGGGCGTGACCTCGAACGGCATTTTGTCGCGGGCCGAGGTGATGGCAACCGGAGCCGTCTTCACCATTTCTGCCTTGTCGTCCCAGGGATTGATTTTGATGCGCCCGCCCAGCGGCAGCGCCGCAATCTGGTCCAGCTTCGTCATATCCAGGGCAGGCCCTTGGGTCGAGAGCGCCGCTAACCGGGTTACCGTACCGTTTTCCGCCAGCGTGTTCCCCAGGTGCGTGGTCAGCAACGCGTTGAGCTGAGGAGCGCGCACCTGTAGTGCCTTCAGGAACAATCCAGCGCTATCCAGCTTCTGCGCGTAGGGCGAGTTCTTCAGCAGTTCGATCGCTTTCTTGTCGGCTGCGGCTTCTTCTTCGGGCACGTGTCTGAAGCCCAGGTTCGAATAGGTTGCGTCATCGGAGAACAACATGCGGTCGTTGAAGGCATACTTGCTGCCCAGGTTGTGGCCCAGCACAATGTGCGCCAGTTCGTGCGAAAGCACGGCGGCCAGGCTGGCCTCATCGGGCAGCACGTCGATCAATCCGCGGCTGATCACGATGGTATTGCCCACGCTGAAGGTTTCCAGCGGCGCCGTCAGCAGCACGCGCGTGCGCACCGGCCGCGGCAGGTCGATGTTGTTGGTGACCTCCAGATTGTTGACCACGGTCTGCAGAACCTTGTCGATGTCGCCATCGGGAGCCAGCAAGCCCGCCCGCGTAAGGCGCTCGATGACGTTATCTTCCGCCTGCTGCTGCCATTCCCGCTCGGCCTGCAGCGGAGACGCATCCTGCGCCGTGGCGCTTTCGTCCTTTACGCTGTCCACGCGAATCTGAGTCAGTTCGTCATCCTTGTCGCCCTTCTTCAAGTCGTAACCCCAGATGCGGGTCTGCGCCTTGAATGCCAGCTTGTTTTTCACTCCGGCGCTGAAGTCGCCTTCTTCGCTGTAAATGTATGCGGGCACCCAATAGCCGGGGATGAGGTTCAACCGCCAGCTATCCATATGGAAGAAATAGGAATTTCTTGGCGCCGGCACATAGGTGCCATTCAGGCGCACGATGTTGTAATCCTGGTCTTCCACCCAGACGCGGCCCAGGAACCGGCCCTTGCCCGAATTTTTCTTGGGCGTCACGTCGAACACCAGGCAGCGTACGTCGCCCAGAAATTCGCGGCGAATGTAGTGAAACTCGTAGTGCTCGCGGTCAAAGTCGGTGCGGTCGGCATAGACCATCCACGAAAATCCCATGGGCTGGTACTGTACCTTGAAAAGTTTGTGGAAGCCGCCCATCAGGCGCGTCTCCATGCCCTTGTCCTGTTCTTTCAGATAGTCCTTGCGGTCCACCGTCTCGCCCATATCCATGCGCCCAAGGAAATAATGATCCTCGCTCGGGACCGGGCCCAGTTGCGGGTCGGCGGCAAGATTCTGCAGATAAGTCTCCACCACCGGCGTGCGACTAGACAGCGCCGTCATCAGCCCGTGTTCCCGCTCAATAAAGCGGTCCACCACCTGATCCATGGTCGTGGGCTGAGGGAGCGCCGCAGGCGTAGGTATGCTCGCCAGTTGGGTTGAAGTGGCCTGCCCGGCATCCGTTGGGGCGGGTTGCGACGGCGAGGCGGGAGCGGCGGGCGATTGTGCCGCCGTGTCTGCCGCGGCATCCGGCTGCGCCGGTTGCTGCGCGACCGCGCTCAGCGAAACCAGCAGCCCGGCGGTGAACATCCATTTCCAAGTGCGCATAACGATCTTCTCCAAAGTGTCAGTCGACAGTGTCAGTCGACCCTGTTTTCAAAACTCAACCCTTGCCCTAACAAGTTCCTTCGATCCGCCCTGCAAGCTCATGTCCGCGAAGCCGATCGATGCCCCAAAGTTTGCTCCGCGCCAGCTTCTAGTACGCCATCTGCTAGTACGCTATCCGCTAGTACGCCATCTCAAAGACCACGTGCACCACCGCGGTCGAATCCATAGGCTGGCCGCTACGCAGCGCCGGCTTGAACCGCATCTTGTTCGCGGCTGCGATCGCGGCTTCGTCCAATCCGTGTCCCAGGCCGCGCACCACGCGATTCACGTGCAGCGTTCCGTTGGCTCCGAACATCACTTCCAGCAGCACTTCGCCTTCCAGCTTCATATGGCGCGCGTCCTCCGAGTACACCGGATTGGGCTTGAAGGTAATTTCCACCGGGGTGGTTGCCGGACCCTGATCCGCCTGCACCTTCGGTCCGCCGTGCACTACCTGCTCCGCTCCGAAACCCCCGGTTTGTATGCCACCGTGGCCGTCGCCCTTGCCGGCGGTTGCGATTCCGTTGCCGAAGTCGGCGCTGGCTACGACTCCTTTGATTCCTTTGGCGCCGCCCGATCCGTTGCCTTGTCCTTCGCCCACCGGCATGTCAAACCCGCCCGCTGGGGCCGCGTATAGTTTCGCCGCCTGCTTGCCCGTTCCCTTCAATCCATTGGGGTCGCCGAATCCGCCGGTTTGCACTTTTTCCACCGGAGCGTTCACCGTCGGCGTGGCTGAACTTCCCGCGAAGTCTCCCGTATGCACAAGTTGTGGCCGAGCCCCGCCCACGACCAGCTTCAACTGGGGCGGGGCAAACTGATTTACCACCACCTTGGGCGCTTCCACCGGCTCGGGCGCGGGCTGTCGCCGCAGTTCATGCGGCACGATCAGCCGCGGCCGCTCAAACACCGCCGCCGGCGGCAGCAGTTTGGCTTTGATCTGCCGCTTTACCTTCACCGGAGCCGGCTCCGGCTTCATCGCCGGCAGCGGGATCAACTCCGTCACGTGATACTGCTTTAACTGCAACTGGTCGGGCAGCAGGAGTCCAATGTTGATCACCGCAATGATGGCCAGCACCAGCAGCGCGTAGCTCGTCGCCAGCGCGCGCCGGTCGATCTTGCGCTCCGGCAAAATTCCGAGCTGAAACCCGCGTTCAGACGTAACCATGCATTTATTCCAAGGGGACCCCAGGCCGAGGGAGTGGACCGGGATTGGAGCCTTCACATTACGGGAGCCAGGACAGAGGGTAAATGTGTCCACGGCTCTTGACCGAAAGTAACCAACGAAGTGCGGCTACGGGAGGAGGACCAAAACAGGCGCGGGACGCCGTTGAAGCTGCCTTTGATTCTGCTCGTGTGGGACGGACACTCCTGTCCGTCGCTTTTGACTTTGATTTTGACGTTGATTTTGACTTTGGCTTTGACCCTCGCCGTCAGGGGCGGGAGTCGGAAATGCCGGCGCCAAGCGTTTAAATCCGCATCCCGTCCGGGGCCGCGCGTTAACCGTACGTGACGTCGGTGCTCTGTCCGACTTCGATAATATAGCCGTCAGGATCGCGGACATAGCAGCGTATCTCGCCGTACTTGGGTATCGGCTCCGTGATGAACTCCGCTCCTCGACTTTTCCATGATTCATAGCACGCTTGAATATCCGCAACGCGGAAATTCATAAAGCTGTTGATGTGATTCGGGTCGGGGACGCTGAGCGTTACCGTCGGCTTATCCGGGGTCGGCCCGCCCCCAACGTTCAGAATCATCCAGATATTCGCAAGCTGAAGGTACCCAGGCGCGTTGCCGTCACCCAGGCTCAGAATGCGAGCGCCGAAGACCTTTTCGTAGTAGCGAGCCGATCGCTCGATGTCGGCGACGGTGAGAAAATGCGCGATGCTGATCCCCTCTCGCGGGGGCATCTCATAGCTCTTCTGCTCGATTTGTACGCTGCTCATTGACGACTCCTCTCAATACAGTGCTCATCCACTGATTCTGGTTCTTTCGTATTCATACCTGCTGACGATTAAACCTGACGAGGAAAAGCAAAACAATTGGACCAAGGTATCGGCGGGTGCCCACCTTTGGCGATCTTTGGCATGCAACACTCCCACCGAGGGTGCCCCATCCTTGCGTTTTTTGCAAGGGTGGGCGGCGTTGCTGCGTGTGCGATTTGATTTTGTCGCCGACACGTGATCAAACTAGCTTTGCGCCGGCATTTCCGACTCCCGCCCTTCGCCAAGAACGCGAAGGACGGGGCACCCGCTGTCTTGGTGATGCCAGCGAGATCAAAAGTCTGGGCCACCCGCCCCCTTGTGAAACAATAAATTGTCCAGCAGCGATCCGTGGTCTAAACTGGGCCCAACCCGGAGGCCACAATATGCCGCGACTCGCGTCGAGATTCCATTCCTCGCGTCTACTGATCCCTGTTCTCTGCGCAGCATTTCCACTGCAATCGGTGTGCGCCCCCTCGGACGCAATGCGCCTTGAACGGGTTTCGGGCGACGGCCAGAGCGTGCGATCGGATCCAAACGGCTTTCAAGCCACCTTTGGGGAGGTGGTGGTGCGGCTGTCGGGCGCGACCTCGGCACTGACCAAGGTAGATGTCCGCTGTTCCGCGCCCACCATGGTTTCATGCACTCTGGACGGCGCGCATGACCATGTCACCGTACTTGTCGATTGGACGGGCTACGCCCGCGTCGCGCGGCCGTCCTTCTCGCTCCGCGACCCGTTTGGAACCGATGGCCGCGTCGATTTCACCGTTCCAAACTCGAACGCGAGGGCCACCTTCGCGCTGCACATTCTTCCCGCGCCCATGGTGAGCCTTGATGTCATCAAGACATACGCGCCGCTGATTTACCTGCATCCGGATGAGGAGTACCTGCCATCCTCAATAGACGAGTTTTTCGCTCACGTCCATCTGGAGTGCGACGGACACACATTCGGATTGAAGACGGTCTGGCAGATCACCGCCGCCGATATGCCGGACGAGCACATGGGGGCCGACTCGGAGCACTATCGGGATGCGCGCTGCCGTTTCACCACCAACGTCCCCATGAACGGGCCCTACGACAAGCAGCCTTTCTTCGGCGGCCGCACTCCGGCGTCGAACCGGCCCGTGCCCGTTTACGTGGACGCCTACGACATCAAGAGCGCCACGACTTTTACCGCGCAGTACACCACGTTCTATCCATGGAACGAAGGCAAGTCATCCTGCCCCGGACTGGCACCACTCGACCACTGCATCGGTACCCGCTACATGGTGGACGATCATGTGGGCGACTGGGAGATGACCACCATTCAGTTTGCCGATGGAAAGCCAATCGCGGTGCACGTTGGCGCGCACGGAAACGAAGAACCCGGTATGGCCTCCACTTACTTTGCACCTGACTGGGGCGACCTCAAGTGGCAGGGCACTCATCCTATCGAGTATTCCGCGGCCGGCTCCCACGGCATCTGGGCCACCGAGGGCACTCATAACTATAAAACGCTGCCCACCGGCGACCAGCTCAACGATCACACCGAAAAAGGCACCCCCGACAAACAGAAGCCCTGGGAAACCTGGCGCTCCATCGTGCTGTTTGGGCCCTACGTGGAGCCGAAGTATCGATTCCTGCTCAATCAATTCCGCGGTGACTGGGGCCTTCCACCAGGGAAAAGACCCCTGCGATTACGTCGGGCTGCCGGATGCGGCTTGCCGTCTAGCCCACATCCCTGTCGGCGAACTCTACCAGTTGAACGATGGGCCGGGGCTGTCGCGTGAGCGCGACCCGGAGTTCATGGTTGGCGGTACCCACTGGAACGATAAATACCGGTTTACCTCTTGGCCCGCGGCTGCCTCGCAGGATTGGTTCGGAGCGATAGGTGGAATAACCGCTGGCCCTGACAAAGCGGTCTGGTTCGCGGAAAAAAACGGCAACGTCGGACGTATCGCCATGAACGGGGGATTCACTGAATTCCCCGTTTCAAATGTCTATCCCGGCAAAGCTCCCGACTTGGTCGCCTTCGCCAAGGACATCCAGCAGGGCTATGGGGATACGGTCCTGTTCATCTCGCTCTGGGGTGCCGACAGAATGGCCAATATGAAGATCGACGGGGCTACGGTGGGGCCTGCAAACCCCTTCATGCTAGCCTCCGTAGCCCTCGGCGGAGAAGCAATCGGTGGAATGGCGGCCGGCCCAGACGGCAACATCTGGATCAGCGAGACGCGCAGTCTGAAGATTTGGGCCTACCCCGACAAGGAATACAAGGTACCCAACGGCGGTGAGCCGATGGGCATCGTTCGAGGCCCCGACAACGCCATGTGGTTCGTCGATGGCTACGCGAAGATAGGACGGATTGCAACGCCGGAGTCCACATGGAGCGACTGCTGCGGGGGCGCGAAAGGAACCATTCAGGAGTTTCCGGTTCCAACATCCACGGCAGGCATTGGCTCGATCGCCGTCGGCCCCGATGGCGCTTTGTGGTTTACCGAAGTCCAGGCCAACAAGATCGGCACCATCACCACCGCTGGCGTCATCAGGGAGTTCGGCCTGAGCAGCAACACCTGTCCTCAGGGGATTGCGGGCGGCCCCGATGGCGCTGTCTGGTTCACGGAACCATGTGCGAACAGAATTGGAAGAATCGCGCCCGACGGCAGCATCTCCGAGATTCCCATACCGAATTCTCCTGGCGGTCACCCAATCGCGATCACCACCGGCCCGGACGGAAACCTGTGGTTTACAGAAGCGGGCCAGTTAGACCCGCAAAGTCCAAAGCTCAATCCGAAGGTTGAGCGGCTGGAGATTGAGGCAAGGTAAACGCGCAAGCACCGGGGGGCTGGCCCAGCCGTACTCTAACACGGCGCAGGATGCCCCACCCGTGGCAGTTTCACGGGTGGGCTGCTGCGAACTCTCCCTGGCATGTTCATCGTGGTATGTTCATCCTGGCATGTTCATCGGTCACAGCGAAATCGTCGCGTTCCTGTTATATCCTTTCGATGGCGGGTGGGCCCACCTTAAACTTCATCAATACGCTCGAGGGTGCCCCGTCCAAGCTTCGCTTGGGCGGGGCTTTTGACTCTTACGCGACGGGAACAGTCCGTTCAGAACTTGACCGCTCCCAAAAGATTTCCACCGGGGGCTGGCCCATGCTTTCACCGGAAGAAAATTCTCGAGGCTGCCCCGTCCTTGTCCCTGCGCTCTTTGCAGGGACAGAGCCTGCCCTGAGCGAAGCCGAAAGGGGCGGGGGTTTTGACTTCCCGCCACGGCCGGCGACCTTAAAGGAGCCACGCCCGCGACCGATCCAAAGAAATCCACAGCCTCCTTGTGACATCTGACCTTGCGCACAGCCCCAACTTCGTTTCAGAATTGTCCCAGCAAGGGCAGTACGCGCAGCGCCAGCGAAACGGAGGCGCCGGCCAGAAAATCAGTCCCGAACTCCTTTGTTGTCTAGACTTTGAGACCTAAGCTCTTTGTCATCCATACTTTGCGAAGAATTTCCCGCTAACCCGATGATTCCAGAGATTATGCAAAAGGGGGGAGGGGGTACCCGTTGGCTGGCAAGTAGCAAACTTAAGGCGCCCACCCTCCAAAACGGAAACCGCGCCGAACTTTATTGTGAGTGAGAAACCCAATTTTGCGTGAGAAGAGATCGGAGGCAGGCTGGCTGAGATCTACCGGCTACGCTGGCGCCGAAACCACCCAAACACCGGCACGCCCGCCAGTATCACCAGCAGCCCATACCCGGAGTTCGGCCAGTTGTCCTGGAACGTGTAATAAAGAAGCGCGGCCGCAACCGCCACGAAAATCGCCGGGACCACCGGATATCCCCACATGCGATAAGGCCGCTCCGCGCCCGGTTCGCGCCTGCGGAAGACGAACACCGTGCTTCCGGCAATCATGTAAAACAGCCACTCCGCGAAAATGGCCAGCGAAAACAACTGCCGGAAGCTGCCGCCCAGCAGCAGCAGCGCGATCGACAAAACCGCCTGCGCCGCCAGCGCCACCGAGGGCGTGTGAAACCGCGGACTTATATCGGCCAGCGCGCGAAAAAAATATCCATCGCGAGCCACGGCATACGGCACGCGCGCCCCGCTCATGATTGTGCCATTCAACGTCACCAGCATCGAGATTGCCATGCCCACAGCCACCAGCTTGGCCGCGAGAAAACCGCCGCCCCAGCTTCCCAGCGCCGCGGCGACCGCGTCCGACGCGGGACTCGGCGAAGCCGCCATCGCCTGCGGCGGCAGCACATACTGCACGCCCGCATTCACCAGCACATACAGCACTCCAACGGTAGCCACGCCGGCGATCAGCGCAATCGGAATGTTGCGCCCCGGCTGTTTCACTTCGCCGGCCACCATGTTGAGGTCGTTCCATCCGTCGTACGCCCACAACGCCGCCACCAGCGCGGCCATGAACCCTACGATGCCGCCCTTGGCTCCGGTATAGCTTTGGGAAAAGTGGCTCCAGCTTCCGCCAGAATCGCTCGCTGCGCCGAAGCAAACCACCACGATTCCCAGGATGATGACTACTTTCAGCACCGTGAAGACCAGTTGAAACTCTCCCGCTCTTTTGACTCCGAGGTAATTCAGAAAAGAAATAAGCACTGCGGCCACGATGGCTACGAGTTGTCCCCACGTGACGGCGAAGGGAGTCGTGATTGCATTCGTCTTGAAAAACGAAAAAATCGAAAACGTGCCCAGGATGCGCACCAGACCGGTGGCGATGGTTGCCACCGACGCCGGCTTGGCGATCACAAACCAGGTCCAGCCATAGAGAAACCCGGCCAGCGGCCCATAGCCATCGCGCACGTAAACATACTCACCGCCAGCCTGCGGTTTCATCGCGCCCAGTTCGGCGTAGGTCAGCGCGCCAAAGAACGAGAGCAGCCCGCCCACCAGCCATGCCAGATACACCAGCCTGGCCGAGCCCACGGCCTGCATCATCTCGGCAGGAACCAGAAAGATTCCGCTGCCGATAATTGTTCCCACGACCACAGCCGAGGCGTGACTTACGCCCAGGTCGCGGGAAAGCTCGGGACGGCCAATGTCTGATCGATGTAGAGAGTCGCTCATGGGAAAACGGAGTATATCCGACTGAGACAAAACTCGAAACGCCACAGAGCGAAAGCGCCGCCGTTCCGGTTCCTTCGCGCCCTCTGCGGCAGTTTTCAGCGTTCTCTGCGCTTCAATATCTTGTTCTCTCGTTCCGGAGCGCCATGCTCCCCGCGTATCCCACCCCAAACGTCGCCACCGTCCCAATCATCACCCACCAGGTCCATGGCACCTGCGTCCATCGCCACAGATACAGCTCGACGCCCAAGCCAACGGCCATCCCCGCCATTGCGCCGCGCGCATTGGCCCGCCGCGTCAGCACGCCCAGCAGAAAAACTCCCAGCAAAGCGCCGTAGGCTACCGACGCAATCTGCAAGCCCACTTCGATCACCCGTCCCGCCCTGCGCAACGAAAGCACGGCAATAGCAAATAGCAATAGCCCCCACACAAACGTGGCAAACCGCGAGAACCGCATCTTCGTCCGCTCGTCCGCCTGAGGACGGAAGCGCACATAAAAATCCATGATGGAACTCGACGACAGCGCATTTAGCGCCGCGCTCAAGTTCGACATCGCCGCGGCAAGTATCGCGGCAATCAGCAAGCCGGAAATTCCATGCGGCATCCGGCTGACAATAAACGTCGGATAAATCCTGTCCGGCTTTCCAAAACTTGCCGACGGCGTGCGATAGTACGCCCACAGCATCACTCCCACCATCAGAAACAGCGCAAACTGAAACAGAATCGCCACGCCGCTCGAAAGCAGCGCCGTCACCGACTGCTTCTGGCTGCGCGCCGCCAGCAAGCGCTGCACAATCAGTTGATCGGTGCCGTGGCTCGCCGTGGTCAGAAAAGCTCCGCCGATCACGCCCGCCCAAAACGTATAAGGCAGCCAGAAGCCAGGCCGGAAGTCGAACACCTGCAGTTTGCCCGCGCTCGCCGCCGCGGCGTGAATCGCGGTCCATCCTCCCGGCACAAGATGCAGAATCGTCACTAATCCAACCAGCGTTCCACCAACATAAATCGCCGTCTGCACCACGTCGGTCCAAATCACCGCGGCCAATCCGCCTTCAAAGGTATAGAGCAGCGTCAGTACCGTGATCATCGCAATCGACGCGACCTCGCCCGTGCCCAGCGCAATCGAAACTACGATCGAAACGGCATACACGCGCACGCCTTCAGCCGCCGCGCGCGTCAGCAGGAAAAGCCCCGCAGTAAGCGAGCGCAACCCGCGCCCAAAGCGCCGTTCAATCAGTTCGTAGGCGGTGTAGAGGTCGCCGCGAAAATAATGCGGCAGCAGAACAAAACTGATCACCACCCGCCCCACAACGTAGCCCATCACTACCTGCAAGAAAGTCAGGTTGGTGTCGTAAGCCAGTCCCGGGATGCTGATGATAGTGAGCGTGCTGGTCTCGGCCGCAACAATCGAAAGCGAGATCGCCCACCACGGAATATCGCGCCCGGCCAGAAAATAATCGCGCAGCGATCGCTGCCGCTTGCGAAATCGCAGCCCAAACAGGGTGATCCCGACTAGATACAGCGCAATGATCGCGAGATCAAGATTGTTCAAGCCCATCCGTCAGCCATTATGGCCGGAGTCGTACTTTCCCGCGAGTGAGACTCTGTAGACGTAGAGAAACTGCTTGCTACGTCTCTAAGCCCGCCACGGAGAACTGAGAACCGAGAACTGCCTGTGATAGAACTAACCCGTGCCCTACTACCTTGGCATCGACGGCGGAGGCACCAAGACCACCTGCGCGGTGGGCGACGCTGCTTCGCTCCTCGCCACAGCCACTTCCGGCCCCAGCAATATCGTTCGCGTCGGCGAAGCCCGCGCTCGCGAGTCGCTGCACCAGGCCGTTCGCCAGGCCTGCTCGGCCGCGGGAATCGCTCCACAACAAATTGCTCGCGTCTGCATCGGCGCCGCGGGCGCAGGCCGCGCGGAGGTTTCCGGCCTCATCCGTAATATTCTCGCCGAGATCCTCCCTGGAACAATCCCCGGACAAATCGGTTCCCGATACATCAGTGTCATCGGCGATGAGCAGATCGCGCTCGCAGCCGCGTTTGGCGCGGGTCCCGGCGTGATCGTAATCGCCGGCACCGGCTCCATCGCCTACGGTCGCGACTCTCAGGGCAACGCCGCCCGCGCCGGCGGCTGGGGCTTCGCCGTCTCCGACGAAGGCTCCGCCCACTGGATCGGACGCGCCGCAGTCACCGCCGCTCTGCGCGCGCAAGATGAAATGCAATACGTAATCGAAGGCACGACGGGAGACTCAGGCCAAAATACGAAGCAAGATGTGAAGAACGATACGGAGCTAGCCCAATCTTCCGATGCCGCTCCCGTCCCGCCGCTCCTCCGCGAACTCATGAATGTTTCAAAGTCGCATTCTCTGGAAGACTTCGTGCGCGTGGTCAACTCCAGCCCAGATTTCGCTGCGCTCTTTCCCGCCGTCGCCGCCGCAGCCGACTCCGGCGATGTGCTGGCGCAAGGCGTTCTCGCCCAGGCCGCCGTGGAGCTTGCCCGAATTGCGGATACCGTCATACGCCGATTGTTCCCGGAGGAGCGCTCTCCCTCTGTTCAGTTGGCCGTCATTGGCGGAGTCTTTCGTCACGCGCCGCGCGTGCGCGATCTTTTCTACAGTGAAGTTCGCCGCGCGCACCCGCGCGCCGTGCTGCATCCCGAAGTCGTGGAACCGGTTCGCGGAGCGTTGCGACTGGCGCGGCAGACGTCGCGGGAACGCGCTTAAGCGCAGAGCAAGACCGAAGAAGCGCCTGACTGAAGAGAAGCCAGAGCCTGAAGATGCCACGGAGCCTTCTGCGCGGTGCAATTGCGTTAACGCTCCGCGCAAACCCACTACCGCCCGCCGCCAACCTCCAGAATCGCTCCCGTCGTGTAAGACGCCGCCGGAGAAAGCAGCCACAGCACGCCCTCCGCTACCTCTTGCGGAGTGCCCGCTCTTCCCATCGGAATGGTCGCCACGAGCCGCTGTAGCCGGTCCGGCGCGCCGTTGGCGGCATGTAGCCCGGTCTCAATCAGTCCCGGAGCTACCGCGTTCACGCGTATTCCCTCGGTCGCAACTTCGCGCGCCAATCCAATCGTGAAGCTATCGATCGCGCCCTTCGACGCCGCGTAGTGCACCCACTCTCCCGCCGAGCCCGTCTGCGCCGCGCGCGAAGAAATGTTCACAATCGCGCCGCCGGTGCCGCCGTGCCGCGTCGACATCCGCCGCACCGCCTCGCGCGCGCACAAAATCGCGCCGCACACATTCACCGTCATTACCTCGGCCAGAGCCTTCGCACTCACCTCATCGACGCGCGCGAATCCGCCGGTGATCGCCGCGTTGTTCACCAGTCCTTTGATCGGCCCCAGTTCACGCTCGGCTGTCTCGAACAATC